>Ga0172372_10001513_pt1 | contig 36054 bp, 28 predicted proteins | sample LakKiv5m_2_FD_114544 | JGI IMG/M metagenome (GOLD analysis project Ga0172372, IMG submission 114544) | Freshwater microbial communities from Kabuno Bay, South-Kivu, Congo - kab_092012_9.5m | ecosystem: Environmental > Aquatic > Freshwater > Lake | place: Democratic Republic of the Congo... | reverse complement strand
TTCCTTCACGCCGGCCTCGCGGTTCGACGCTCTGCGGTTCGCTTCGCTCGCTGTGACCAGCTCACGGGTGGACTTTCACCTCCAAGATCGCGCCCATGCCGGGCGCACAAAGAAGAAGGAGGCCCGAAGGCCTCCTTCTCCATCACGAAGCCGCGGTCAGGGACCGGGGCGTCGGCCAGGGCTCACTCGCCCTCGCCTTCACCCTCGCCCTCGCCCTCGCCTTCGCCTTCGCCTTCGCCCTCGCCTTCGCCTTCGCCTTCGCCCTCACCCTCGCCCTCGCCCTCGCCCTCACCGGCGACGACCTCGGTGCAGTTGCCGAAGGGCGCGAGGCAGAGCTCGACCGGACCCTCCCTCGACTCGAAGGCCACACACTCGGTGTCGCCGGCGCCGCACTGGGCGCAGGGCTGACCGGCGGTGCAGGTCGAGGCGTCGCAGGCCTTCACGCCGAACGGACCGTTCGGGTCCTCGACGGCGGCGGCGAGCAGGAGCGCGCGGCCGAGGTCCTTGGTGCACTCGAAGCCGGTGGGGCAGTCGAAGGAGTCGCCGCCCTCCTCACCGTCGATGGCGTTGTTCTGGTTGTCGTCGACCGAGGGGGTCGAGCAGATGGCGAGGCAGAAGCCGTCGTTGTCGTTCTGGAGGAAGCCGGTGATGCACTCCGACGTGCCGGGGTTCTCGACGTCGCCGTAGAAGCTCGGGTCACAGAGGCGGGCCGCGTCGACCTGGTTGCAGATCTGGTTCTGGTCCGTGATGAACTGGGTCTCGGCCGTCACGTTCGGGACGGTGATGGGCTGCACCGGGGTGGCGCAGGTGCCGAGGAGCTTGAAGCAGGCCGGGGCGTCCTCACCGAACTTGATGCAGTCGAAGTCCGCGCCGCACTCGCAGTCGGCGTTGCCGGCCTCACAGAGGGCCTCGGTGCAGGTGACGGGGTTGCCCTGGGCGTCGACCTCGGCGTCGAAGTCGAACTGGAAGCCGAAGCGGCCACCCTGGATGCAGGCCTCCTCGCCCGTGCACTCGGAGCCGTCGCCGTCGGCGTCGCAGGAGACGCGGCAGCCGAGGGCGTCGATCGTGTCGAGCGCGCCGGCGTCGTCGAAGCTGATCGCGAGCGGGATGCAGTCACCCTCGACGCAGGCCTCCTCATCGAGGAAGGCGCGGCAGGCGGTGTTCTTCTCGCCCTGGGGGGCGCAGACGACCGCGGCGCCGTTGAGGGTCAGGTCGGCCGGAACGATGGCCTGGCAGGTCGTGCCGGTCGGGCAGGTGATCGCCGGATCCTTGGTGGCGGCGCCCTGGGCGTCGAACGCGCCGCAGGTGGGGCGGCACACGCCGGCGTTGGGGTTCAGACCCTGCTGCACGCACACCAGGTTCTGGGCCGGGTCACAGATCTCGTCGGTGCGGGTGAGGTTGCAGGCCTCGTCCTGGCCGAGGAGGACGACGTCCTCGCCTTCGCCTTCGCCTTCGCCTTCGCCTTCGCCGCCATCACCATCGTTGTTGTTGATGATGCAGCCTTCGGCACCGATGAACGCCACGGCCACGAGGGCCGAGAGCGCCAGAGTCTTCACGTTCAACATGCTTGCTCCTTCACAGATCTGTGAGCTTCCAGAAACATCACCAGGGTCGACGGGTGTGCGTCAGACGCACACCCGTCGGGGTCGAGGACCGTACGAAGCACAAAGCGCGCCGCACGAAACCCGCCGGACGGGGGTGATGTGCCACGGAGGTGACGGCACCGCCAGACCCGTTTTTCCACTGAAGACAGATCGACTCACGGTTCCTCCGCGAGTCGATCTGTCTTCAGTGGAAAAACGGGCGCTTATTGCCTTCGGCGCTGCGCGCCGAAGGCCCCGCTGCCGCGCGGGTGCTGCGCCCGTCGCTGGTGGTGTGGCGCTGCGCGCTGGGTGGCGGCCCGCCGAAGCCAGGCCCTGCGCCGTCACCCGGCTCGTTCAGGGCTTTGGCTTTGGGCGGAAGGCCTTCACGACGTCCTCGTGGGTATCGATGGCCGGGGCGCCGAGGAGGTCGAGGCAGTACGGGATCGCCGGCATCACCGCGATCAGGCACTCGCGGATCGCCTTGATCGCGCCTGGCAGGTTCACGATCAGGGCGCCGACGCCGTCTCCGCGATAGCGGATGACCGCCTCCTGCCGGGACAGGATCGCGGTGGGCACCTTCTCCAGCGAGACCTTGCGCATGAGCTCGCCAAAGCCCGGCATGAGCTTGTGGGAGATGGCGAGGGTCGCGTCGACGGTGACGTCGCGCAGCGCGGGGCCGGTGCCGCCGGTGGTGACCACGAGGTGGCAGCCGACGTCGTCGACGAGGTCGATGAGGCGGGCCTCGATGAGGGGGCGCTCGTCGGGCACGAGGTGCGTGTGCAGCTCGAAGGGGGTGCGGATCATCTCCCGCAGCACGCCGACGACCTCGGGGGTGCCTTCATCCCGGTAGACGCCGGCGCTGGCGCGATCGGACGTCGTCACCACGCCGACCTTGAAGGGGATGGCGCTGGCGTTCATGCCTCCTCCTCGAGCGGCGGCGCGACCTCGTCGCCAGCGAGGTTCTTCACGTGGGCGGCGTCTTCGGCGAGGCCCTTGAGGCGGAGGCGGGCGCCCCAGCCGTCCCACTGCTCGCGGGCGATCCGCATGTGCTCATGGACGTAGCCCAGCACCGGGCCCACCTTGTTGTGGGGCACGGCGATGTCGACCTCGACAAGGCTGTCGTCGAAGTGGTCCACCAGGCGCTGCTTGAGCATCGCGACGTCGTCGGGGTTCAGCGCCGACAGCTGGATGGCGTGGGGGTACTCGCGGCGCAGGTGCCCGCGCTCGTCGGAGGACACGCGGTCGATCTTGTTGAGGATCAGCAGCGACGGGATGTCGTCGGCGTTGATCTCCTTGAGCACCGTCTTCGTCACCGCCAGCTGGTTCGGAAAGGCCGGGTCGGAGGCGTCGACGACGAACAGCAGCAGGCTCGCCTCGTGGGCCTCATCGAGGGTGCTCTTGAAGCTCGCCACGAGGGAGTGGGGCAGGTCCTTGATGAAGCCGACGGTGTCGCTGACGAGGATGCGCGGGTGCGTGTCGGGGACGATGCGCACCGTCGTACCCAGCGTCGCGAAGAGCTTGTCGGCGACGAGGACCTCGCTGCCCGACAGCGCCCGCATGAGGCTCGACTTGCCGGCGTTGGTGTAGCCGACGAGGGCCACGCGCATGGCGTCCTTGCGGCGCTGGCGGCGGGTGCTCGCCTCCTGCTCGATCTCCTCGAGCTTCTCCTTGAGCTCGGCGATGCGGTCGCGGATGCGGCGACGATCGACCTCGATGTCCTGGTCGCCCTTGCCGCCGACGCCGCCGCCGCGCTGGCGGTCGCCGGTGTGCTCCTTCTCGCGCAGGCGCGGCGCCTCGTATTGCAGGCGCGCGATCTCGACCTGCATCTGCGCCTCCTTCGTGCGCGCGTGCCGCCAGAAGATCTCGATGATCACGCCGGCGCGATCGAGCACCTCGACGCCCGTCGCGTTCTCCAGGTTGCGCAGCTGCGAGGGCGACAGCTCGTTGTCGACGACGACGACCGTCGCCTTCTCCTTGACCGGGCCGGCGTCGGCGTCTTCGTCGACACCGTCGTCGTCGACGTCATCGTCGTCGCTGTCGACGGCCTCGAAGCCCGGCTTGTGCAGGTCCTTCTTCTGCTCCTTCTTCGTGGCGCCGGACGGCACGATGCCCGTGCCCCCCGTCCACTCGGCGAGGACCTTGAGCTTGCCGGCACCGAGGCCGGCCGACGGCGCCGGGCGCGAGCGCCGCTGGGTCACCCGGCCGATGACGTCAAAGCCGAGGGTGTCGACGAGCCGGGCGAGCTCGGCGAGCGAGGCCTCGTGATCGGCGTCGGAGACGCCATGGAGCTGGATGCCGACGAGGACGGCGCGAGGACGGACGTGTTCGAGGGAGACGGTCACGCCGGTCGCATAGCAGGCTACGCCGGAACACAAAGCCCGGCCTGCCGGATGTCGAACCGCCTGGCCCCTGCGGCGATCTGATGCACGCCCGGCGAGGTCGCCGCGACGTCACGGGCGTATCAACGGAGGTGGAGGTTCCTCATGCGTACGACTCGTCCTCGGACCCTGCTCCTCTGCGCCGGCATTCCACTCGCTGCCTGCGACCTGCTGGACGACGCGGTGCCTGGCACCTGCGACGGCGTCGTCGACCCGGTGACCGTCGACGCCGACGTGACCGCGAGCTGTCGGGAGGGCGGCGAAGGCACCGTGCTCGATGGCTGGCACCGCGTCATCGGCGACGACTTCGTCACCGTGACCGGACAAGGGCTGCGCGTCGAGCTCCACTACCCCTTCCCGCTCGACGACGCCCTCCGCCAGGGGACCGTGGCCGAGAACATCTGGGACCACCTCCTCACCGGTCGCTTCACACCCGGCGCTCGTGTCGTGGGCAATGAGGGCGCTGGCCTCACCACCTTCATCGAGGGCGACGCCGTCGACGCCGCCACCGGAGAGGCGGTCCGGGTCATCGTGCTGCCCGAGGTCGAAAATGGAGTGGCCCTGCCCATCGTCGTCGTCGCCCCCGACGTCGCCACCATGCAGGCCGCCTTTCCCACCGTCGAGGACATCGCCCTCATGCACGGGCAGAACCGCTTCCCGTTTCATTGTGGTCGGGTCGCCGGCACCTGGACGTCCAGCTTTGCCGAGGCCCTCGAGACCTACGACAGCGTGGGTGACTTCACCGGCGTCAGCGTCGCTGCCCTGACGGAAGTGCTCCGCCTCGACGACAACGGCGACTATGAGGACCACACCGAGGCGTTCGTCGACGGCGTGGCCGAAGAACGCGATGAGCAGGGCTGCTACGTCGCCAACGACTTCAATTTCACGATGACCGACGCCACGGCAGGCAGCTTCGTCGGCGGCTTCATCGCGGTGCGAGAAGGCCTCGCCCTCACGCTGCAGAATGTCGAATTTCCTGGCGACGTGCGGGTGCTCTACCGCACACAGGAATAGCGGAAGGGCTGGGCCAGCACCTCGTCGATGGTGCTCGCCCCGAGCAGCAGCATCAGCACCCGATCGACGCCGAGAGCGTTGCCGGCCGTCGGCGACGGCAGCGACGGCAGGGCCGCAAGAAAGTCCTCGTCGATGGGCAACACGGGCTTTCCGAGGCGGGCGCGGGCGGCGTTGTCGTCGGCGAAGCGGGCCCGCTGCTCGACCGGGTCGCGCAGCTCGTCGAAGGCGTTGCACAGCTCGAGGCAACCACCGGCGCCGCCCGCCGGCGCGTGCTGTCCGTAGAGCTCGAACCGCCAAGCATAGCGCGGGTCGTCGTCGCAGCGGCGGGCCAGCACCGCCATCGACGCCGGCCAGCGCTCGAGCACGCAGAGCCGCGCGTGGCCGATCGCGGGCTCGATCACCTGGTCCATGACGGCGAAGAAGGCGTCGTCGAAGCCCATCGTGTCGGCGCCGACGAGGGCGATGCCGGCGGCGACGGCCCGGCGGGCGAGGGCGCCTTCGTCGCCAGCGGCGGTCTCGTCGATGGCGGCGGTGAGGTCGATGCTGGCGTAGCGCGCGAAGGCCGTCGCGAGGGTCAGGCGCTCGGGGGGCGCGTCGAGATCGAGGCCGCTGCTGTTGCCGACCACGGCGGCGACGGCGCGGATCAGGGCCAGCGTGTCGTCGAGGATGTCGTCGAGGCTGCCCGGGCCCCGATACCACTCAAGCAGCGTGAACTCCGGCACGTGGCGACGGGTGCGCTCGCCGTCGCGAAACACGTGCCCGAGCTGGAAGACGCGGGCGACGCCGCTCGCGACGACCCGCTTGAGGGCGAGCTCCGGCGACGTAATGAGCCACAGCCGGGCGGCTGCCGTGCCGATGAGGTCGGTGCGGACGTCGACGGTGAGCGGATCGATGTGGGGCTCGAGGCCGGGACCGGGCACGAGCTGCGGCGTGTCCGTTTCGACGAAACCGCGCGCCCACAGCGTCTCGCGCAGGGCCCGCAGGGCGGCGCCGCGGCGGGGCACGATGGACATCGGCGTCGACGGCATCGTCAGTCGTGGGAGAGCTGGTCGGCGGGCAGCACCCACTGCAGCTCCTCGAAGGGGATGGTGCCCTGCTGCACGAGGGCGAGGGCCTGGTCGCGCATCGAGGTGAGGCCGGCCTTGTGGGCGGCGGCGCGCAGCTCGTCGACGGGGAGGTCCTTGGCGATGGCGCGGCGCATGGCCGGACCGCTCGGCAGGTGCTCGACGACGGCGATGCGGCCGCGGGTACCGATCATGTTGCAGTGCTCGCAGCCCTTGCCGCGGAAGCACGCAAATCCCTTCGGGGCGCCGCGGGGAAAGACTTCGGCGAAGAGCTCGGGGTCGGGCTCGGCCGGAGCACGGCACTTGTCGCAGACGCGCTTGGCGAGGCGCTGGGCGAAGACGGCGATGAGCTCACTGGCAATGGAGTTCTGGTGCATGCCGAGGTCGCGCAGGCGCTGGACGACGTCGACGGCGTCGTTGCAGTGCAGCGTCGAGAGCACGAGGTGGCCCGTCTGGCTGGCGCGAATGGCCTCGAGCGCCGTCTCGCCGTCGCGGATCTCGCCGACGAGGATGACGTCCGGGTCCTGGCGGACGAACGAGCGCATGGCGTCGGCGAAGCCGAAGCCGATCTCGGCGCGGGTCTGTGTCTGCTGCACGCCATGCAGCGCGTACTCGATGGGGTCCTCGACGGTGATCACCTTGCGGGTCGTATCGCGTGCCAACACCATCAGACCGGCGTACAGCGTCGTCGACTTGCCCGAGCCCGTCGGCCCGACGACAAGCACAAGGCCCTGCGGCGACGACAGCAGGCGCTCATAGGCCTCGGCGAGCGGCTTGCTGAAGCCGAGGTCCTCGATGCCGAGGATCTTCTGCTCCTGCGGCAGCAGGCGGATGACGACGTGCTCGCCGTGCAAGGACGGCTGCGTCTGCACGCGCAGGTCGAAGACCTCGCCGCCGACGCGGGTCGTGATGCGGCCACCCTGGGGCAGGCGCCGCTCGGCGATGTCGAGGTCGGCGTTGACCTTGATGACGTTCATGACGCCCTTGAGCTGGGCGACGGTGAGGCGATAGCGGGTGACATCGTGGAGGTCGCCGTCGATGCGCAGCCGGACCCGCACACGCTCGCCGTAGACCTCGAGGTGGACGTCGGAGGCGCGCTGGGCAATCGCATCGAGCAGCACCGAGTCGAACAGGTTCACGAGCTCGGCCGACGCGGCGCCAGAGGCCGTCGCCATGAGGTCGCGGGTGCGCATCGAGACGGTGGAGGCCTGATCGGTCCCCTGTTCGACCTGGCCGAGGTCGACGGCGCGCTGCAGTCGGTTCAGATCGGTGGCGGTGACGATGCGGACGTCGACGCGGCGGGCGCCGACCGCCTTCGCGATCTCGCCGGTGTGCAGCATGCCGTCGGAAGAGGCGACGATGACGGTGTCCTCCTCCTTGCGGATCGGGACGCAGTGCTCGTGATCGAGGAAGCGGCGCGGCAGGGCCTGGGCCACCTGCTTGTCGAGGATCGGAAAGAGGTGCTCGGCGTCGGTGAAGGGCAGGCCGTAGCGGCGGGCCGTCAGCTGGGCGAGTTCATGCTCGTCGACCAGACCGAGGTCGCTCAGGCTCGGCGTGCGCGTCTCGCCGCCCGTGGTCGCCTTCGCGGGCTGCGGGGGCTGGGTCTTCTCGGACCTGGTCGGCTCGGTCACACGGTCTCCTCGCGCAGGGTCGTCCCGTCATAGCGCCCGCGACCGGCCCGTGCCCGCCAGAGACGCGTGTTCAGGGTGCGGTGCCTCGTCCCGGACGAGGTGGTGCCCCCACCGGTGTCGGGCTCGTGGCATGCTGCGCGCCCCGAGGTGCGCCCGTGAAGCCTGTGACCGCCCGTCCCCGCCGCTCGAAGAACACGCTCCTGCCCGTCTGCGCCGTCGTTGGCGTCACCGGCCTCTTGTCCGCCGCCGATGCCCGGGCGGCCGCCTACTACGTCGGCGAGATCGGGGCGCGCTCGATCGCCCGCGGCGGCGCCAACATCGTCAACCCGCGCGACCCCTCGGCCATCTGGCTGAACCCGGCGGCGGTGACGTTGTCGACGGGCGTGCAGCTGCAGCTCGACCTCAACCTCGTGATGCTGCAGAGCGAGTTCATCCGCGACTGCGCCGGCCTCGAGAACGGCTGCGCCATCCCCGACACCATCGACCGCACCTACACCCGCGAGGGCGACGCCGTCCCCGAGCGCCGCTTCTTCATCGAGGGCGGTCGCCGTCAGGTGGGCGCCCAGGACAGCGGCGGCATCGAGGTGAACCCCGCCGAGCCGGGCCGCCTCGGCAACCGCGACCGCCCCTCGCGCTTCGACGGCGAGACCGCGGTGAAGAACGAGGCCGGCGTCCAGCCGATCCCGCGCCTCTTCGCCACCTTCAACAGCGACAGCGTCGGCCTCGATGGCTTCGGCGTCGGCGTCTACGTCTACGCGCCGTCGGCGGGCGACTACCGCTTCGGCGAGGGCGCCCCGACCCGCTACACGCTCATCGACCGCGACCTCCTCGAGGTCTACTACGGCCTCACCGCCGGCTATCGCTTCGGCGACGTCTTCGCCATCGGCGGCGGCTTCCAGCTCGTCACCTCGGGCCTCAACCAGAACATCCGCCTCACCGCCGACACCGTCGGCAACGAAGACGAAAACTACGACGTGCAGGTGCGCATCGAGGGCTACCAGCACTTCATCCCGTCGGGAAACCTCGGCATCTGGTCGAATCCCGGCAAGCTCCTCGGCATCGGCGACCTTGAGCTCGCTGCCAGCGTGCAGCTGCCCCGCTTCGTGAAGGCGACCGGCCCCATCCGCATCGAGCAGTTCGGTGAGACCCTGCAGCGGGACTTCATCGACTCGGGCCTCGCCTCCATCAACGACGACAGCGCCACGGCGACGGCCGAGTTCGTGATGGCGCCGTTCTACCGCGTCGGCCTCAAGTATGGCCGCGAGGACCTGCTCGGCGACGGCAAGAAGACCATCGGCTTCGACGTCGAGGGCGCCTTCGTCTACGAGCAGTGGTCGGTCTACGACCACGTCCTCTTGACGACGACGGACCTGACCTTCTCGACGGGCGGCGGCGCGCCCGAGGCCCTGCCCCCGATCATCCAGCCGAAGGACTGGCAAGACGCCTTCAGCGTGCGCCTCGGCGGCACCCTCGCCCTGTGGGACCGGGCCCTCGAGGTGCACGGCGGCGGCTTCTACGAGACCAACGCCATCCCCAACTCGACCTACAGCGTCGAGCTCGTCGACGGCGACAAGGTCGGCGTGGGCACCGGCATCTCCGGCACCTGGAACGGCGTGCGGCTGGATGTCGGCTACAGCCACATCTTCATCTTCGACCGCGTCGTCGGGACCGAGAGCGTCGTCACCGCCGGCAACGTTGAGGTGCCGCCCCCGATCGCCGCCGAGGGCGAGCTGCGCACCCGCATCGCCATGGGGCAGTACAAGGCCGGCTACGACATGCTGAACGTCGCCGTCACCGTCGCCTTCGACGACCTTCTCGACTTCGGCGTCCACGCACCGAAGGCCGCGCCGCTGCCGCCGGCCGTGCCCGTCGACGCCGCGCCCGCCGACCCCGCGCCCGTCGACGCCGCGCCCGCCACCCCGGGCGAGACTGCGCCGACCGACGCGGGCGCCGCGGCCTCCGACCCCGCGCCGACGGCGCCCACCCCCGACGCCACCATCTGACGGCGTCCTGACGCCAGACGGCCCCATCCGGTCACCTGTCCGGGTGGGGCTTTTCTTTGTCCAGGGTCGGCACCAGCGTCCTCGCCATCGTGACGGGCCCCTCCACCCAGCTGTTTGGCCGGATCGACCCGCAGGCGATCCTCGGCGCCCTCGTCGCCGACCTCGTGGCCCGCGGCGCCGCCGACACCGCCGTCATCGAGCGGGCCCGCCCCCTCGTCGAGCAGGGCCGCCTGCCCACCACGGCCCTCGTCGCCGTCGGCGTCGACCGCGACGCCGTCGCCCACGCGCTCGCCGTCGTCACCGGCTTCGCTGCCGCGCCGCCGCGCGCCCAATGGGACCCCGCGGCCCGCGCCGTCGCCGGCGTCGCCGACGCCCGCTGGCAGGAGCTCGTCGCCGTCCCCGTCGCCACCGTCGCCGGCCGACCGGTGGTGGCCTTCGCCGATCCCGTCCGCATCGCCTCGAGCGCCGCCCTCGCGCTGCCGCCCCACGAGGTGTGCGTCGCCCTCGAGGACGACGTGCGCGCGGCCCTCGCCACCGCCGCCGTGAAGCCGAAGTCCGCTGGCGTCGCCTTCCTCGCGCCGCCGTCGGCGCTCGCGCCGGGCCTCGCGAGCGCCGGGGCGTTTGGCGCCTCGACGACACCCGCCCTCGCCGTCACCCGCGCCGCCCCGTTGCCGCCGGCCACGCCCGCGCCGGGCGCGCCCGCGCCGCCGCCGTCGGCCGCGCCGCTGCCGTCGTTCGTGGCGCCGACGCCGACGCCAGCGCCGCCCTCGCCCTTTCTCACACCGACACCCGCCGCCGGCGCGCCACGCCCGGTCCTCGGCGGCACGATGGTCGGGCAGGTCCCGCCGACGACGTCGGGGCCGTCGTCGGCCCCTGCGGCCGCGCCGCCGTCGTCATCGTCACCGTCATCGTCATCGTCACCGTCATCGTCACCGTCACCGTCACCGTCGGCCTCGGCACCGACCGCGCCGGCGCGGTCGTTCCCGCTGGAGCCGCCAGCGGGCTTCGATCGCACGCTGCTGGGTCCAGGCGCGCTCGCGGCGACGCCCGCGCCTGCGGCGCCTGCGTCGGCGCCCGCGTCGTCGTCGTCGCCGTCACCGCCGCCGCCGTGGGTGGCGACGCCGCCGTCGTCGGCGCCAGCGGCGACGATGCTGTCGGGCCCGGCCCGCGCGACGAGCGGCGTCGACGTCGGCAGCCGCTGCGGTCGCTTCGTGCTCGAGCGGCGCCTCGGCGAGGGCGGCATGGCCACGGTGTTCGTCGGGGTGCCCGACGACGGTGGTCCGAAGGTGGCCATCAAGGTGGTGCACGATCACCTGCTGCGCTCGGCGATCGGCGACGACCTCCGCCGCCGCTTCGAGCGCGAGGTGAACGCAATGCGCCAGCTGCACCACCCCGCCATCGTCGCCTGCGTCGACGCGGGGCATGTGCAGGACACCGAATACCTCGCGACGGAGTTCATCGGCGGCGGCAGCCTCTCGGAGCTGCTGGGGCGCACCGGCAAGCTGCCAGCGCCGCTCGCCCTGTCGTTCTTCGGCGACCTCCTCGAGGGACTCGCCCACGCCCACGAGAAGGGCATCATCCACCGCGACCTCAAGCCCGACAACCTGCTGCTCGACGTCGACGGCCGCGTGAAGATCGCCGACTTCGGCATCGCCCGCGTCACCGAAGGCACCGCGCTGACGGCGACGGGCACGTTCGTCGGCACGCCGGCCTACATGAGCCCGGAGCAGGCGAGCGCGAGCCCCATCGACGTGCGCTCGGACCTCTACTCGGCGGGCGTCATCCTCTACGAGCTGTTGAGCGGCAGGAACCCGTTCGCCGATGCGCAGGTCATGACGACGCTGGCCAACGTGCTGCAGGGCAACTGGCGGCCCCTCGGCGAGGTCGAGGTTGCCACGCCGCTGCTCATCGACCACGTCGTCGGCCGCCTGCTCGCGACGCGTCCCGACGACCGCCTGCCCTCGGCCCGCGCCGTCCTCGACGCGCTGCGGCCCCTGCTCGACGAGGCGCAGGCCTGGCGCGAGCTCTGGCGCGACGTCGTCATGAAGGTCGACGGCGCGATGGCGCGGGCCATGGATCGTGGCGCCGACGCCCTCGTCGCCGTGGCCCGTCAGGAGCAGGCCGCCGGCGAGGCGCGCCGGCTGTGCGCGGGCTTCATGGCCTTTCGCGCGACGTCGCTGTCGCCAGACCACAAGGACGCCCGGCCGATGCTGCGGGCGCTGGGGCATGGCTCGACGCTGCGCTTTGGTCGCTCGCCGAACCTCTACGCCATGGAGGGCGAGGCCGAGCGCGCCGGGGATCGCCGCGCCGCCTTCCGCGAGGTCGCCCGCGCCTACCTCGCCGAGCAGAACCCGAACTTCGCGGCGTCGTGGGCGCGGCGCACGGTTGCCCTCGCAGGCCTCGACGACGACGACCTCACGATCCTGTCGGCCGTCTATCCCGCCGGCGAGGTGCAGACGCTGGCGACGCTGCCCGAGCGCCTCGGTGACGCGATGCCGCGCGCGGCCAAGGAGACCCTGCTCGCGCGCCACAAGGGCGCCCGGCCGGCGGATCCGCCGCCGGGCTCGTCGTCATCGCTGTCGCTCGGGGACATGGCCGCGAGCCTGGCCACGGCCGCGCCGCCGCCCGCGTTGACGATCGCCGGCGCGACCGCACCGCCTGCGTCGTCGTCGTCGTCGTCGTCGTCGAGCGCCGGGCCGCCCCGCGCCCTTGTCGCCGCCGGCGTCGTCATCGTCGTGCTCGTGCTCGTGATCGTGGCGCTGCTCCTGCGAGGTGGGACGTGAAGACGGCCGTCGAGGGGGTGCTGTGGCGCCTGGCGTCGTACGAGCAGGTGGGCGCAGCCTGCGCGGCGGCCGGCATCAGCCCGCTGCGCTTCCTGTCGTTCCGCCCCGAGAAGCTGCGGCTGCGGGTGGGCGAGAGCTTCCTGCGCTCCCACGTGCCGGTCATCTTTGCCGACGACCTCGCCGAGCGCCTGTCGGCGCTGCTGCCGGCGGAGACGCCCCCCGCCGTCCCCACCCTCGCCCCCGACCGGGACACGCTGCGCCGTCAGCTCGCCCTCGCCCAGCTCGACGCCGACCTCGACGTCCGGGACGTCACCGGCTGGGACGGCATGGACGCCTTCGTCGCGGCCTTCACCGGCCTGCTGCAGCGCTTCTTCGACGAGGCGCGCAGCGCCGGCGCCGGCGAGGAGACCGCCGCGTTCTTCCAACTCGTGGCGTCGTCGTCGCTGCGCAATGTGCTGGCCCACAAGGTGGGCACGGGCGAGCGCTTCCTCGGCCTGTCGGCGCTGCTTGCCCACCTCGGCGACCGGGCCCTCGCCGCCACCGTCGATCAGGCCGGCCAGGGCCTGAGCGCTCGCCTCGGCCTGCTCTTGATGGCGGCGACGTCGCCGCTGTCGCTCATGGGCGTCGCCGACGCCGTCGCCGCCCGACCCGGCAACGTCTATCGCACGGTGCCCGCCGCCCTCGAGCGGGCCCGCGAGCTCGTGCGCGGCGCGATCGACCGGCCCGGCGCCCTCGACCTGCCGGTGATGCGCGCCCGGCTGGCCGCCGAACTCCTGAGTGAGCCCGCCCGTCAGCGCGACGTGCTGCGCACGCTGGTGGCCGAAGCCGTGCGCGACCTCGCGCTGCTGTCGACGTTGACGCAGGGCTCCGAGCTGCGCGATCTCGCCAGCCAGTCGAGCGTGCTCGTCGAGGCGCTGTTTTCGCCCCTCGGGCAGGAGAAGCTGCGGGCCCGCCTGCAGCGCCACCCGCGCGCCGGGCAGGAGCCCCTGGTCCGCCTGCAGCTCCTCGTCGACAGCGTGGGCGCCATTCTCGCCGGCGACCAGGCGCCGCTGTCGCGCATCGGCTCCCTCGAGGAGCGGGCCGACCTCGCCGCCGCCGGCGCCCTCGTGCTCGCCCTCGACGAGGTGGCGCTGGAGCGCAGCGGCGACGCCCTCGCGATGGTGCGGCCCGTGCCGGCACAGGAGGCCGAGAAGGCCCGCGCCGACGGCAAGGCCTACCGCTTCAGTCTCGACGACGAGCCCCTCTTCCTGCTGCCGCAGCGACGGGACGAGGCGTTCCTGTTCGTCGACATGAAGGACTTCACGAAGCGCACGGCGGCCATCCGCGAAGAGGCCATGGGCGACTTCCTGAAGACGCACTTCTACGAGCCCATCCTGCGGCAGTGCGCCCACCTCGCGCGACACGCCGGGGCCCGCTGCAGCGTCGTCAACCTCCTCGGCGACGCGATCGCGACCCGCGGCGACGTCCTCTCCCACGTGGCCCTTGCCACGGCCTGCCGGCGCCTCCTCGACGAGGCGGCCCGCGAGCTGCGCGAGGCCGAGCAGGCGCTCGCCGCCGGCGGCGACGAGGTCCTCGTCGACATCGACCGGGAGATCGCGAAGGCGAAGATCCGGCTCCAGGGAGCGTCGCTCACAGCGTCGGAACGGACCATGCTCGAGGGGCACCTGCAGCAGCTGCAGGCCGGGCGCGACGAGCGGCTGCAGCAGCAGATCGGATCCGGTCTCGAGGCCGGCGTCTTCGTCTCCTTCGGCCGCGAGGCCACCGTCATCGAGGTGGGCTTCCCCGAGGTGGGCGACTGGAGCGTCGTCATCGCCGAGCAGCTCAACGCCGCCGCGCGCGGCACGAGCCGCTCGATGGCCCTCGCCCGTGAGCGCAGCGCCCGCCGCCAGCAGCACGAGACCGCCCTCGGCCGACACTTCATCGACCCGTTCCACGTGCACACCGACGCCGACCCGCAGGTGGTGCAGCCGACGACGGAGTTCCACAACGCCGGCGCCGCACTGACCGGCGACGCGCTGGTGGCGTGGCAGGCGACGACGTCGACGACGCTGTCGTTCTCGCGCTACGAGGTGCCGCGCGGTTCGCTGCCGCCGTCGCTGCAGAAGTACTGGCTGCCCCGCGACGTCGAGCGCTACGTGCTCGTGCGCGAGCGCTCTGGCGCGGCGACGCACCTGCTGCGCTTCAGTGGCCGCACGGTGTTTCGTGGCCTCGAGAAGCTCGGCCCCCTCGACATCTGGGAGCTGCTGCTCGTCGACCGCGGCTTCGGCCTCGACTTCGCTTCGGCGGTGCGAGCATGAGCGTCATCGTCCTGCCCACGGGAACCCGCCATGGCTGAGTCCTTCGATACCCCCGAGGCCGTCGCCGTCGACGCCGCCGCCTGGATCACGGCCGGCTACAAGGCGATGCTCTATTACGACCTCGCCCACCCCGTCGGGCAGCAGCAGCGCCGCGGTCTGCACGACGCCGTCCGTCGCTGGCAGCGCACCATCGGTGGCGATGTCCTGTTCGCCGCGGCCGGCGACGCCCTGCTCGTCACCGGCAAGGCCGATCCGGTCGTCAACGACACCCTGCGCGCCCTGTGCGCGGGCATGATCTCGCGCTCGATCGTCGCGGTGCGACTGCGGGCACCGACGCTGGCGAAGGACATCGACGAGCTGCTCGTGACGCTGGCCGAGCACGACAAGCGGCTGCGGGCCGCCGGGGGCGCCGGCAAGGTGTTGCGCGAACGTGGCGTGCAGACCGTCGACGTCATCGAGATGGACCTCGACGCGATGCTCGCCGGACAGAGCATCGATCCCCACGGCCTCGACCCGCTGGTTGCGAAGGCCCTCGGTGCGATCCTCGGCCTGAAGGCCCGCGAGAAGAAGCTGGGCTCGGCGGTCGCCATCTCGCTCGATCGCGTGAGCACGCCGTCGTCGCTGGGCTCGCTGCTCGACGACCTCATCGATGGCTCCGCCGACGGCGTCGCCGAGCACAGAAACCCGGGGCGCCAGGTGACGGGGCCGCTCAAGGGCCTCGGCGCCGACGAGCTGGCGTCGATCTCGGCCCAGGCCTTCGGCAAGGTCGGTCAGGGGAACAAGAGCCCCGAGGCCCTCGCCGAGGCGGCGCAGGTGCTGTCGTCGGCGCTGGTGCGCCTCAAGCCCGAGGCCCGCTTCAAGCTGCTGCAGCAGGTGGCGCAGAGCGACGCCGACGACGACGCAACGGCAGCCCTCGGCCGGGCGATGCCCAACACGGTGCTGATGTCGGCGCTGGCGCAGGTCGTCATGGGCGGCGAGCGCGACAGCCGGCTCGCGGTGGCGATCGGCGGCCTGCTGGAGCGCATGCGCCCCATCGAGCGGGAGCGGCAGAAGATCATCGACGACCTCGACGAGACCGCCCGCCGCGCAGGTCGGCCCCTCGACGGGCTGTTCCTGCAGGAACTCAACGAGTCGAGCACGAAGAAGAGCTTTGGCGGCCTCGACCTGCCCTTCCGGCAGACGCGGGACGCACTCGTGCAGGCCGCGCGGGAGCGGCGCTCGCAGCGGGGTCAGCCGGAGATCGTCGACAAGACCTTCGCGACGCTGCGCCCCGACCACACCCTGCAGCGCCGCACGCGCCTGCTCACCCAGGTCCTTGAGGTCGAGAAGATGGTGATGCCGGCGACGCTGAGCGCCGTGCAGGAGATCCTGCGCCTGCCCGCGCAGGACCCGGGCCTCACCGACGTCGGCGGCCCCCTCATCCTCGGGCTGTGGCGCCGCGCCATCCAGGATGGCCCGCAGAGCCCCGCCTCGCGCCTCCTCGCCGACGTCATGGCGAGCCCGACCGGCCCCGACTGGTGCATCGGTCTGCTGCGCCAGCTGCGCGGCCAGCGAGGCGCCGACGCCGGCACCCTGCTCGCCGAGCTCATCAAGTCCGTCGTCGCCATCCACCAGGGTGAGAGCTTCCGTCGTCGGCTGCAGGACGCCCTGCACGAGCTCGACGCCGGCGTGCTGCGCATCCTCGAGCGGCGGGTCGCCGAGCTGTCGCCGGGCGGCGTCGCCACCCTCATCGGCCGCGCCGCCCGCGACTCGGCGGTGGCACCGCTCGCCCTCGCGTCGGCGGCCATGCGGGCCAACGACCTCGAGGTGCGCGAGGCGGCCCTGCGGGCCCTCTCCCTTGCGCCGGGTGAGCAGGTGCTCGCGTTCCTGCGCCGCGCCAGCGGCCTCGACGGCGACGAAGCCGCCATTGGCGCGCTGGCGGCGCAGAAGCTGACGCCGACGGACCTGTTCACGCTGAAGAAGACCGCCATCGAGGCCCTCGGCCTGAGCCACACCCCCGAGGCGGTGCCGATCCTCGTCGAGCACCTGCACCGCATCAAGCTCATCGGCGGCGGCGAGTTCGACAAGCTGCGCACGTTTGCGGCGCGGGCCCTCGTCATCAACAATACGCCAGCGGCGCGGGCCGCCATCGACGACGGACGCCGCTCCCGCCACGCCGCGGTGCGCGCAGCCTGTGGGGTGGGACCGTGAACCTCGACATGCAGGAGACCGGCGACGGCGAGCGGGCCCGGACCCTCGCCTACCGCCTCGGCAACGCCCTCACGGTGCGGCGCCTCTACGCGAGCGACAACCCGGCCCTCGCCCGCACCCTCGACCAGCTCGCCGGCGAGGTGCAGGGCTGGTTCCGGAACCCGGATCTGCACGAGCTGTCGTTCTGTCTCCTCGAGAAGGGCCTCAGCGTCGCCGGTGTGCCGCTGCTGTCGCTGCCCGACGTCATGGAGCGGTTGGCGGACCAGATGCGCCAGCGCAGCATCGAGATCGTGACGGTGAAGCGCGGCGTGACGTCGGCCGAGCTCGAGACCCTGCTCGGACTGCTCAACACCAGCGTCGTCGACCTCACCGCCGTCGACGTCGAGCAGTGGCTGCGCTCGCGGGGCGCCGACCACCTCGCGGTGAAGCACCTCGAGCTCGCCAACCGCACCGTCGTGCGCAACATGCGCGAGCTCTATGCCCACGGCAAGGACGCCCTCGGCCGGCAGATGAAGCAGGCCGGCGACAAGGGCACGGTCGACCTCTCGGCGATGGCCGACATCGCATCGATGCTCGATCTCGTGCTGCGCTCCGACGTGCCGGTGGCGACGCTGCTCGCGCTGCGGGGCCGCGACGACTACGCGCTCAACCACTCGATGAACGTGAGTCTGTTGGCGAGCGCGCAGGCGTCGGCGCTGGGGCTCGAGGAGAAGCTCGTTCGTCAGATCAGCATCGCCGGCCTCATGCACGACATCGGCAAGTCGACGCTGCCCGACAGCCTCGTGCAGAAGACGACCCGGCTGTCGGCGACGGAGCTGCGGCTGTTGTCGTCGCACACCGTCGAGGGCTCCCGCATCCTGCTGCGGACGCAGGGCAGTGACGGGCTCGAGGCCATCGTCGCCGCCGAGCACCACCAGCCCTGGACGCAGGAGCCGCACCTCGCCTCGCAGCTCGTCGCCATCGCCGACGCCTTCGACGGCATCCGCAGTCTGCGGCCGTTCTCGGATCGCTCGTCGCTGCGCATGGCGCTGCGCTTCATGCTCAAGGGGCTGCGGCAGCGGCTGAACCCGTGGCTCGTGCAGCGCTTCTGCGTCATGTGCGGCATGTACCTGCCGGGCGACGTCGTCGAGCTCACGAGCGGTGAGCGCGCCCGCGTCGTTGCCATCCACCCCGAGCTGGGCTCGCGCCCGACCATCGAGGTCCTCGAGACGGGCCTCGGCACGGCGCCGCCCGGCAGCGTCGGCGACCTCTCGGCGGCGCACCTGCAGCACATCTCGATCAGGAACGAGCCGACCCTCGCGTTCCACGACCTCACCGCCGAGGACCTCGACAGCCTCGGCTGACAGGCGATTCCGGCACTGCCGCTACGGCGTCGGCGGCGCCGTCACGGGCAGGCGGGCGAGCACGGGCATGACCTCCGAGAGGAGGAACTCGATGTGCTTCTCCTGCCAGCCGGCGTGGTTGACGGCGCCGACGAGGACGGCGTCGGTCTCGGGGACGAGGTAGGCCCACACGCCGGTGGCGCCGGAGTGTCCGACGAGGGCGGGCATGCCACCGAGGAAGAACACCACGCCGCCGGGCCGGATGCGCCAGGCGCCGAGGCCGACGTCGATGCCCGGGTGCATGGCGTCGACGCTCCAGTCGGTGGCGATGGCGTCGAGGGCGACTGGCTGACCGCGGGCGAGGCCCCGGATGAGGGCGGTGAGATCGTCGATGGTGGTGACGAGGCCGCCGCCGGCCTGGTCGGCCGAGAGCGAGGGCGCCCCGCGCAGGTTGACGCCGTCGACGATGACGTCGGCGACCGGCAGCGCGTGGGCCGGGGCCGGCTCGAAGGCGTGGTACCAGGTGCTGCGCAGGTCGAGGGGCTCGAGCACGACGGCGCGCACGACCTCGTGGAAGCGGCGGGCCGTGGACGGGACAGTCGTGCACGACGGCGCGACGCGCTCGAGGACGACGCCCAGCACGTCATAGTTGGTGTCGGCATAGGTAAAGACCTCGCCGGGGGCGGCGACGGCGGCGAAGTGCTCGCGGGTGAAGGCGAAGAGGTCATCGCGGGTGAAGGTGCGCGCGGGCTCGCGGGCGATGACGTCGAAGAGGCGCAGGGTGCCATCGCGGGTGGTGCCGGAGAAGTAGTCGGGCAGGCCAGACCGATGGCCAAGCAGCCGGCCCACCGTCACCGTGGCGAGGGCGGCGTCGCCGCCGATGACGGGGAGACCGGCAAGCTCGGCCAGCGGACCGAAGCGGGAGATGGGATCGTCGAGCCGGAGACAGCCGTCGGCCACGAGCCGGTGGACCGCCGCCGCCACCACGAGCTTGCCGACGCTCGCCGACAGAAACGGGGTCTCCGGCGTCATCGCGACCTGCCCCTCACGCCGGGCGAGGCCACGGGCGAAGCGGCGATCGAAGCCCTGAGCCGGCGACGACACCCGCATCACCGCGCCCGGCGCGCCCGCCTCCACCGCCCGGCCGAGGGCGGCGTCGAGGGCGGCGGCGGCGCCGTCGCCGTCGAGGGTGGCGCAGGCCGACGCCGTGATGAGCGCCAGCGACGCGGTGAAGGCGGCGAGCGACCGGCGTCCGACCTGCATGTAAGTCATACTTACATCGTGACCGGATTGCGCCCGGGCGTCAACGTGGGAACAGGTGGGGATGACCGCGACGGGCAGGACCGGCCGACGCGCAACCCCGAAGCCACGGGGCCGCTACCACCACGGGGATCTCCGCGAGGCGCTCGTGGCGGCGGCGCTCGCCGTGGTCCGGCGCGAGGGCATCGACGCCGTGAAGCCCAGCGCCCTCGCGAAGCGCTTGAAGGTGTCGGCGGGGGCGCCCTTCCGGCACTTCGCCACCCGCGAGGCGCTGCTCGTCGCCGTCGCCGAGGACTGCGCGGCCCGCATGGTGACGGCGATGGAGGCGGCGGCGGCGGCCCACCCCGACGATCCCCTCGAGGCGCAGCGGGCCCGCGGCGTCGCCTATGTGCGCTTCGCCGTCGAGGAACCCGCCGCGCTGCCACTGCTGAGCCGCCCCGAGATCGTCGCCGCCTCACCGATGCTGCGCGCCGCTGGCGCCGCCCAGGCCGCGGCGATGGAGCCCATCCTCGGCCAGCACCGGACGGGCACCGTGAGCCCGGCCCTCGCGCAGCGCGCCGCCGGCTTCCTCGCCGCCCAGTGCCTCACCATCGGCCTCGCCCACATGATCACGTCGGGCCTGCTCGGCCCCGTCTCACCCGACGACGCCGAACGCCTCGCCCACGAACTCACCGGCGTCCTCGGCGAGGGCCTGCTGCCCCGCGAGGACGCACCACCGCACCGGCCCTGACGACGACGGCGACCTGGCCTCAGGTGCGGCGCGGGAAGAACAGCTGCAGCGGCGTCGACACCCGCGCCGCCCAGCTCTGCGCGTTGTGGTGGTGGCCGGTCCACGACATGAGGAAGAGGTCCTGGCCCGGTCCGTAGCAGTGCTCGCGCAGGGCCCGGTACATCGCCCGCGTGTTGTGCACGCCGTCGCGGGTGCTGGCGTCGTGCTCGAAGCCAGACGCCGCCGCGCCGGAGTCGAGGTAGAGGTGCGGCCGGGGCGCCGGACAGCTGAGGCCCGAGACGAGCTTGAGGCAGTAGCGGTCGGCCCACCAGAACGACGACGACAGGCAGATGGCGCCGCCAAAGATGTCGGGCCGCGTCCAGGTGGCCCAGAACGAGAACATGCCCCCCATCGACGAGCCGAGCAGGATGGTGTCCTTCCGTCCCGGGCGCGTCCGGTAGTAGCCGTCGATGACGGGCTTGAGGCCGTCGACCATCGCCCGCAGGTGCTCGGCGGCGCCGCCCCCGCCGTGCTTCTCGTCGGGACACGGTGACAGACGCGGGATGCGCTCAAGGCCGGTGTCGATGGAGACGACGATGAACTCATCGACGGCACCGATGTCCTCGAGCTCGTTCAGCACGTGATCGAGTCCCCAGGTGCCAAAGGGGTCGGTGCCATCGCTCCACACCGACTGCCCGTCCTGGCAGTAGAGGACCGGATAGCGGAGGTCCGGCTGCTCGTCGTAGCTCGGCGGCAGGCGCACGCGGATGTGCAGCGCGCCGCCCCACGGCAGGTCGACCGCGTGCAACGAGGTGAGCCGCCCGGTCTCATGGTCGAAGGCCGGACGCAGCGTGGCAGCGTCGCCGCGGCCGATGACGGCGTTTCTGCCCACCATCCATTTGCCGTCGGCGCGGACGGCCTTCACCTGCACCGGGTCGTAGTGCGGAATGCGCAGCACGAAGGTGCTGACGTCGCCGTCGACATGGTCGGGGGCGCGATCCTTGAACCAGTCGAGGCCGGCACCGTTGCCTCGCAGCGTCACGCCACCGCGCGCCGCCGGATAGAAGACCTTGATGGTGGTCTCGTCGCTGTCGACGATGGCCTCGGTGGTGGGGGACTCAGACATCGTCGGCTCCTGCGCGCTCATACACCAGCCGCGTCAGGTTGCTAGAAGCACCACCGTGACTGCCGTCGTCGATGACACGCTGCTCGCCGCCAGCGCCGCCCTTGCCGGGCGGCGCCTCTGCGTGCTCACCGGCGCCGGCGTCTCCACCGACAGCGGCATCCCCGACTATCGCGGCGAGGGCGCGAAGCCCCGTCGGCCCCTGCGCTTCGACGACTTCGTCGGCAGTGCACAGATGCGCCAGCGCTATTGGGCCCGCGCCTTTGTCGGCTGGCCCCGCATCCGCGACGCCCGCCCCAACACCACCCACGACGTCGTGGCGACCTTGACGACGAGCGGTCGGGCCACCGGCGTCATCACCCAGAACGTCGACGGCCTGCACCAGCGGGCCGGCGCCCGCGGCGTCGTCGACCTGCATGGCTCCCTCGCCGTCGTGCGCTGCCTCGCCTGTGGCGACCGCTGCCGCCGAGACGACGTGCAGGACCGCCTCGCCGAAGAGAACCCGGCCTTCGTGGCCCGGCTCGCGCAGGGCGCCCGCGTCGGCGACGTGATCGGCGCCGCCCCCGACGGCGACGTCGACCTCGACGACGCGCTTGTCGCCGGTCTCCGCGTCGTCGACTGCGCGCGCTGCGGTGGCGTGCTCAAGCCCGACGTGGTGTTCTTCGGCGAGAACGTGGCGCCCGACGTGCGGGCCGCCGCCGACGCCCATTTCGAAGACGCCGGCGCGCTGCTGGTGCTCGGCACCTCCCTCGAGGTGCTGTCGGGGCGGCGCTACGTCGAGGAAGCCGTGCGCCGCCGTCGCCCCGTCGTGCTCATCACCCGCGGCCCCACCCGCGTCGACGACCTCGTCACCGTGAAGGTCGACGCCGGCGTCGGCGAGAGCCTCGGGGTCCTCTTTGCACGTTGAGCGCAGCGTCGCGGTCGGCGACGATGGGCCATGCGCGAAACCTACGTCTCCGTCGACATCGAGGCCGACGGTCCGATTCCCGGGCCGCACTCGATGCTGTCCCTCGGCGCTGTCGCCTTCGACCGCGACGGCACCGAGCTCGACGCCTTCAGCGTCAACCTCGAGACCCTCGACGGTGCCACCGGCCACAAGGACACCATGGCGTGGTGGCAGACGCAGCCGGCGGCGTGGGCTGCCTGCCGGGCGGCGCCGGAGTCACCGTCGACGGCGCTGCCGCGCTTCTCCGCCTGGCTGAAGGCGCTGCCGGGCCGGCCGGTGTGCGTCGGCTATCCGGTCGCCTTCGATTTCATGTTCGTCCACTGGTACCTGCACCGCTTCACCGGTGGCAGCCCGTTTTCCCACAGCGCCCTCGACATGAAGACGCTGGCGTGGACGCTCCTCGGCGGTCACTTCCGCGACGCCACCAAGCGCCACATGCCGCGCGCGTGGTTCCCCGAGGAGGTGACGCACTCCCACGTCGCCGTCGAAGACGCGCGCGAGCAGGGCCGACTGTTCTTCGGCATGCTGCGCGCGCGTCGCGGGTCCTGAATGAGACGACTTCGTCGTCAGCCCTTCAGCCCTTCAGCGCCGCGGCGTGATCCTTCGCCCACACCGCGAACGAGCGGGGCGCGTGGCCAAGGGCTGTGCGGGTGTCGCTCGCCGTCGTCGACAGCGCGCCGGCCTTCACGAGGGCGAACAGCTCGAGGAAGCCATCCACCATCCAGGCCGGGGCGCCCTGACCGAGCATCGCCCCGCGCGCAGCCTCGGGCGGCACGTCGACGTACGTGATCTTCCGACCGGTGACCTCCGACAGCAGCGCGGCGACCTCGACGGGCGACGGCGCATCCTCGCCCGACAGGGTGTAGGCCTTGTTGGCGTGGCCTGGCGTCGTCAGCACGTGGGCGGCGGCGGCGCCGATGTCGCGGGCGTCGATATAGGCGACGCGGCCCTCACCAAAGGGCAGGTAGACCATGCCGGTGGCGTCGGGGCGCCAGTAGCTCAGCCAGTTGTCGGCGAAGCAGTTGGGGCGCAGGTGCGTAAAGGGGATGCCCGAGTCCTCGATGGCCCGCTCCACCTCGCGGTGCAGGCGGCCGAGCGAGATGCCGGGCTCATACTCAGCGCCAGCGACGCTGAGCTTCACGATGTGCTGCACGCCGGCCTTCTTCGCCGCCGCGACGAGCTTCTTGCCGTAGACGGCCTGCTGGTCGCTCACGGGGGTGAGCAGGAAGAGGGCGTCGGCGCCGGCGACGGCGCGGTCGTAGGCGGCGTCGTCGTCCCAGTCGAAGGCGACGGGCGCGATCTGCTGGCCCTGCGGGAGCTTGCCGAAGCTGTCGGCGCGGACGGCGGGGCGGACGACGACGCCGGGGGTGGCGCCGAGGGCGGTGACGACTTCGCGGCCGATGGTGCCGGTGGCGCCGGTGACGACGATGGTGCGGGTCATGGGTCTGTCTCCTTGTTCGTGGTGGTGACAGGAATACGGCCCTTTCATTCATGCGACCAACGCATCATCGTCAGGACCATCATGAAGCAGGTTCATCGATCCCGGCAGGCCGCCGTCCAGCTCAAGAACATCGACCTGAACCTGCTCGTCGTGCTCGACGACCTGCACGCGACGCGGAGCACGACGGCGACGGCGCGGCGGCTGGGGCGCACCCAGTCGGCGATCAGCCACGCCCTCGCCCGCCTCCGCGACGTCTTCGACGACCCCCTCTTCGTCCGCAGCGGCCGGGCCCTGGCCCCCACCGCCACCGCCCTCGCCCTCGCCGGGCCCCTGCATGAACTCCTCGAGCGGGCGCAGGTCCTCGTGCAGGCGGGCGCCACCTTCGACGCCGCGCGCCTCGCCCGCACGTTCACGATGGCGAGCACCGACTTCTTCGACAGCGTCGTGCTGCCCGCCGCCCTGCCCGCGCTGCTGCGCGAGGCGCCGACGGTGTCGGTGGCGACGCGCTTCGCCGCCGACGCCATCGAGCCGCTGCTCCTGTCGCGCGAGCTCGACGTGGGCTTTGGCACCCGCTTCCGGCGCCAGCCCTCCCTCGTCGTCGAAGACGTCGGCGACGACGAGCTCGTGATGCTCGTGCGCAAGGGGCACCCTGCCCTGCGGCGTCGCCTCGACGTCGACGCCTTCGTCGCCCTCGACCACGTGCTGGTGGCGCCCCGCGGCCTGCCGGGCAGCCCCATCGACACCCTGCTGGAGGCCCGCGGCCGCGCCCGCCGCGTCGCCGTGCGCACGTCGAGCTTCGGCGCCGCCGCCCACCTCGTCGCCACCACCGACCTCGTGACGTCGCTGCCGTCACGCTTCGCGAAGGCGCTGGCGAAGCGCGACCCGGTGAAGGCGGTGCCCCTGCCCTTCCCCGCGCCCCGCTACACGTTCTCGCTGGCCTGGGCCCGCATCGCCGAGGACGACCCGGCCCACGCCTGGTTCAGGAGCCACATCCTCGCCGCCGCCCGCGCCGCCCTGCGCTGACGCGCGTCGAGCGACGTCAGCGCCGACGACGACGCAGGATTGCCAGCAGGGCGAGGCCGAGGGGCATGCCGCCCGGCTGGGCGCAGCCGCCGTCGTCGTCGTCGCCGTCGTCGTCGTCGTGACAGACGAAGGCGCCGTCGGTGTTTTCGCAGCGGCCGTCGCAGCCGGCGCTGCCGGTGCTGCACTCGTCGATGTCGACGCAGCCGGCGCCACGATCTTCGTAGCCGTCGTCGCAGACGCAGGCGAAGCTGCCGGCGCTGTTGTCGCAGGTGGCGTGGGCGCCGCAGGGGGCGTCGGCGCACTCGTCGATGTCGGTGCAGACGAGGCCGGTGCCGGTGAAGCCCTCGGGGCAGGTGCATTCAAACGCACCGTCGGTGTTCCGGCAGCTGGCCACGACGTCGCAGCCGGCGCTGCCGTCGGCGCATTCGTCGACGTCGACGCAGGCGCCGGTGCCGTCGTCTTCGTAGCCGGTGGCGCAGGCACAGGTGAAGGCGCCGACGGTGTCTGCACAGGTGGCGTGGACGCCGCAGTCGTCGAGGCCGGCCGCGCACTCGTCGATGTTGTCGCAGGAGAAGCCGTTGCCGGCGAAGCCGTCGCGGCAGCGGCACTCGTAGTCGCGGAAGGGGCGGTCGATGCAGTCGGCGTCGTCGCTGCAGAGGTCGACGCCGAGGGCGCAGTCGTCGGTGTCGATGTCGCAGGCGTCACCGACACCGTCGCCGTCGGCGTCCTGCTGGTCGGCGTCGGGCAGGTCGGGGCACCGGTCGCAGGCGTCGCCGACGAAGTCGCCGTCTTGATCGAGCTGGTCGGGGTCGGCGACGCCGGGGCAGGTGTCGCAGCCGTCGCCGAAGCCGTCGCCGTCGAGGTCGGTGTCTTCGCGATCGCACACGATGATGGGCACGACGATGTGGACGGCGCGGTCGCCGCTCGCGAGGCCGTTGCCGTTGGCGTCGTTGACGCCGACGAAGAGCCGGTGTCGGCCCTCGGCGACGTTGTCGAGGTCGAAGCTCCACTGCACCCGGCCATTGGCGTCGCCGACGCGGGGGCTGCGGTGGGTCAGCTCATGCGGCGAGGGCGACTGCACGTCGCCGTCGACGGTGCGCAGCGTGCCGGCGAGGGTCGAGGCCGCGAAGCCGGCGCGGCGGGTCTCGCCGAGGGCGCTCTGCACCACCAGATCGAGCCGGATGCTGTCGCCGGGTCGCAGCACGGCGTCGTCGAGGCCGACGATGCTGACGGCGGGGGCCCCCGGCGTCTGGTGGCAGTTGGTGCAGCGGAACGTGTCGGTGCTGCCCGACGCGCCGGGGACGCCGCGGCTCATGGCCAGCGCCGACGACGACCACAGCGACGACCACAGCGACGACGACAGCGCCGCCGCCACCAGGCCAAGGGCCGGCAGCGCGCGCCGCGGGGCCGCCCACCGCGTCGTCATGGGAGGGTGACCTCGAGCTCGGCGAAGTTGTTGTTGACGTCGAAGTCCGGCAGCTGGCGCGTGAAGTTCGTCTCGATGCGCAGCGTGTAGGTGCCGGCGGGCACGTCGGTGACGTCGATGAACTGGCACGGCAGCGAGCGGTTGTAGATGTCGGCCCAGCCCGCCGAGACGCCCTGGTTGGTGCAGTTGAAGCCTCCCTGGGGAGCGCCCTGCGTCTGGTTGTGCAGGTCGATCATGCAGAAGCTCGACTTGTGGCCGAAGGCGACGGTGGCGCCGGCGGCGTCCTTCAGGAAGAAGCGCGTCCAGCCCTCGAAGCGCAGGTCACCGAAGCCCGGGCTCGTCGTCCAGACGACGGGGTGGGAGTCCTTCAGGCCGACGTTGAGGTGGGCGGTGCCGACGTTGGCGATGTAGGCGTCGAACGTGATGACGCGGCGCTGGCCAAGGCCGGAGAAGCAGCGGTCGCGCACCTCGCTGGAGCCGGCGACGGCGTTCTTCGTCGTGAGCTGCGGGTTCACGAGGTTGCGCGCGCCAAGGACCGTCATGTCCGGCATCGCCAGCGGGTTGGCCTCGATGCCATCGGCGCACTCCGGGTCTTCGGTGTCGATGAGACCGTCGTAGTCGTTGTCGCGGCCGTCGCTGCACTGGGTGTCGGCGTCGCCGCTCTCATCGAGGCCGGCCTGGCAGCCCGGGTCGGCGCCGTCGAAGAGGTGGTCGCCGTCGTTGTCGAGGCCGTCGAAGCAGGGGTCGTTGGGGTCGACCTCGCCCTCGCCCTCGCCCTCGCCTTCACCCTCACCCTCGCCTTCGCCCTCACCTTCTCCCTCGCCTTCGCCTTCACCCTCGCCTTCGCCTTCTCCCTCGCCCTCGCCTTCTCCCTCGCCCTCGCCTTCACCTTCGCCCTCACCTTCACCCTCACCACCGTCGTCGGCGGGGGGCGCGTCGCAGGCGGGGGCGAGTCCGACGACGAGCGCGGACAGGGACAACAGGACCGGCTGGATGATGCGCATGGTGTTCTCGCTCAGCGGGGAAGGGCGACGACGGGGATGTCGCTGGTGAAGTTGATGCCGAAGTCGAAGGTGGCGTTGGCGTTGAAGCCCATGACGACGACCTCGGCGGAGGTCTGCGGGGGCAGCGTGAAGGTGAACTGGCTGTTGAGGTTGTTCCGGGCGATGTCGTCGTCGGCGTTGACGCAGCCGGCGCCGGGATCGTCGACGTCGAAGCCCGGGATGGAGACCGACATGGTCGTGTCGGTGTTGCCGCTCGTGGTCGCGGTGATGGTGGCGTCGCCGGCGTTGTCGTTTTCGAGGCCGAAGGCGACGAAGGCGAAGCGGGTCGTCCGGTTCTCGACGACGCAGACGCCGTTCTGGCGGCTGCGGGTGCGCCCGGCGGCGGTGGGCTCCTGCCCGGCGACGACACGGCCGCTGAAGTCGTGGCTGACGGCGGGCGGCGGCTGCGTGCAGAGCCCGCCCTCGCAGGCGGCGATGCCGGCGCAGATCCGGTCGGTGCTGTCGGCGACGCAGGCCTCACCGAGGTCGGCCGCGTTCACCGTCGTGCAGGTGAAGGCGCGCGGCGCGGGACCGCCGAGGCAGGTGGTGCCGCCGTCGCAGCGGTCGCTGGTGTCGTCGGGGTCGCACCCGCCGCCGACGGGGATGATGGTGGGCACCTGACAGGTGGTGGCGCCGGCGGGGCCGACACACTCGGTGGGGGCGGCGCAACGCTCCAGCGCGTTGTCGACGTCGCAGGCGCTGCCGGCCGGCAGGATCAGGCGCTGCCGGGCCGTGAAGGCGACGGCGGACTCGCCCGGCGCCGGCAGGAGGAGCAGGTGGACGGGCTCGCCCGCCGACGACGGGATGGCGGCGTCGGCGCTGCCACAGGTGGCCGTCGCGAACGCGTCGCACGACGTCACCGGAGCGACGCTCACGGCGTCGGTCGTGATCACGAGCTCCCCGTCGACGACGCCATCGACGACGACGGCCACGGCGTCCGACGGACCGGGCACGGCGCAGAGGTCCTGCAGCACGCCGCGCACCGGCAGCGACGTGGTCTCGCCGACGGCGACGGTGGTCTCGGCGGCGCAGACGACGTCCTCGGCGGCGCGGCAGATGTCGTTCACGCAGGTGAGGCCGGCGTCGCAGGCCGCGGGCAGCACGCAGGACTCGCCCTCGCCGGCGATCACGAGCTCGAACACATCAAGGGCGTAGGCGCCACCGGTGCGGGGCACGAAGCCCTGCACGGCGATGATGATGTCGCCGTCGACGCGGACGGTGACCTCGTCATCGCCGAGCGACGCCGCACAGGCGAGCTCGGGCCCGCCACACTGGTCCGGCAGGGCCGCGTCGCTCGCGGCCCGCACCGTCACCTCGAGATCGGTGATGGGCGTCGCCGCCCGCGCCCGCACCAGCAGGTTCACCGGCGTCGTCGTCGGGTGGTAGCTCCAGATGTCGTCGGGACCGGCGCCCGTGAAGCAGGTCGCGTCGATGGCCGGCGACGTCGTCGGCAGCTGACCGATGTTCTCACCGGCGGCGGCCGCCCGCGGGATGATGCAGGTGCCCGACGGCGGCAGCGGCTCGCCCTCGCCCTCGCCTTCGCCCTCCCCTTCACCTTCACCCTCGCCTTCGCCTTCGCCCTCGACTTGGCCTTCACCCTCGCCTTCACCCTCACCCTCCCCTTCGCCTTCGCCTTCGCCTTCACCTTCACCTTCGCCTTCGCCGCCATCATCGGCGGGAGGAGCGTCGCAGGCGGCGCCGACGGAAAGGGCAAGGGCGGTGACGAGGAGGGCAAGGGGGCGGCGACGCATGCAGCGGACTGTACCCGGCACCGACGCCGCGCGGGGGATCCGGGTCGGACCATGGGGGTGCAGCGGTCACATCCACCCACATCGCCGCCCCGGGGCCGGTCCTTCGCGGCACGACATCCCATCGACGCGCCCGCCGCGACGGGAGACAAGGCGCCCATGCAGAAGCCGCTCGCCCTCGTCGCTGCCCTCGCCACCGCCTGCGCCTCTGCCCCGACCGCGGCGCCCGCCCCGCCACCGAAGGTGCCGCCGGCGACGACGACGTCGCCGACCGTCGACGAGGACGCGCCGCCGCCGCCGCCCGCCACCTGGGCCGACGCCGTCGAGCGCTTCGCCTCCGACTGCCCGGCCCCCTTCTTCACCCTGCCCTCGCCGGAGACGCGCGAGGTCGCCGGCGAGCGCTTCGTCGTCGAAGGCAGCGTGTGGCGACGCGAGGCCGCCCTCGGCGGGCCCCTCGTCATCGGCGTCGTCGGCGCCGTGAAGGACAGCGAGCCCGCCACCCGCGAGAACCTCGAGAAGGCCGCCGTCGCCTTTGCGAAGGCGGGCGCCCAGCTCGTGCTCGTCAACGGCGACGTCGTCGGCCACGAGACCGCCGCCCTCGCCCCCGTCGTCGCCATGCTCGACGAGGTCTTTGCGCCGCCGGTGCTCGTGCACGCCGGCAACTACGAGTGGACGAGCGCGTTCTCCGAGGCCACCGCCGCCGCCCCCGGCCTCATCAACCTGAACCTCGTGCGCGACCTCGACATGGGCGGCACCCACCTGCTGTCGCTGCCGGGCTACTTCAACCGCCGCTTCCTGCAGGCGGGCGCCTGCCACTACGACGACGACGACGTCGCCGCCCTTACGGCGCACGCCCGCGAGCTCGGCGCCCGCGGCCACCGCCTCGTGCTCACCTCGCACGGGCCGCCGCTGCAGCAGGACAAGGGCGCCCTCGACGTCACGGCCGACGGCGAGCACGTCGGCGACCCCGCCCTCAACACGCTGCTGAAGGCCGCCGACATCAAGGTCGGGATCTTCTCCCACATCCTCGAAGCCGGCGGCCGCGCCACCGCCGACGTCGACGGCGCCACGCCGCTGAAGCTGCCGCTGAAAGCGCCCGTCGAGCGGCTCTATCTGAACGTCGGCAGCGCCAGCAGCTTCGGCTGGGGCATGAACGATGGCACGACGTCGCGCGGCCTTGCCGCCATCGTCGTCGTCGATGGCGCCGGGGCCCGCGTCGAGCTCCTGAAGCTGCGCTGAGCGCCGGGAACCCGACCCCGACCCCGGTGGTCGGGTCCGCATGACGATCCCGTCCCTTCCCGTCGCTGTCGGCGCGGCCCTGCCCCGACGGGGACATCGGCAGCTCGGGCTGCTGCTCTGCTCCCTGCTCGCCGTCGTCGTGGTGGCGCCGATCGTCCACGTGGCGCATCGGGCCCTCGAGATCGATCAGGAGCGGAGCTGTCGGACACGCGCGGCGTCGTGCCTGGGCACCTGTCAGCGGTCGGTGCTGTGGCCCGCAGACACCTGCGGGATCCGGTCTGGCTGTCGGGGACAGCGCAGGACCGCCATCGCCCCCTGGGCCGATCCCCGGCGGGTCGCCGACGCCGAGGCCTGCGTGGCCGCCTGTGTCGCGGACGCCTGCAGGGACGTCGACGTTGACGTCGACGTGGGATGGCCGCGGGCGGGACGCTTCGAGTGCGCCTGGCCGTGAGCGTCGTAGGCTCGGCCCATGCCCTCCTACGAGATGCTGTGGGACTGCACGTCCTGCGGAACGAAGAAGCTCCTCGGCAAGAGCCACCGGCGCTGTCCCCACTGTGGTGCGCCGCAGGATCCGTCGACGCGCTACTTCCCGCCCCCCGGCGAGGAGGTCGAGGCCGCGGGCCACGTCTACGTCGGCGCCGACTGGCGCTGTGCGGCCTGCGAGACGCCCAACAGCCGCGCGGCGGACTTCTGCGTCAACTGCGGCAACCACAAGGATGGCAACGCGGAGGTGAAGCGCGTCGTCGACGCCGCGGCGGCCCCGGCCCCGGTGATCGCCGCTGCGCCCGCACGCCGCCGCTGGCCGCTGCTGCTGGGCGCCGCCGTCATCGGCCTCGTCGTCTTCGCCCTCGTCGCCGCGCTGTGGAAGCGGGACGTGCAGGTGCGGGTCGAGTCGCACAGCTGGAGCCGCAGCATCGACGTCGAGCGGCTCGATCCGCGCCACGAGTCGGCGTGGTGCGACAGCATGCCCGGCGACGCCTACAGCGTGTCGCGCTCGCGCGAGGTGCGCAGCCATCGCCAGATCCCCGATGGCGAGACCTGCACCACGAGCCGCGTCGACGACGGCGACGGCACCTTCCACACCGAGAAGAAGTGCTCGCCGAAGTACCGCAGCGAGCCCGTCTACGCCGACAAATGCCACTACACCGTCGACCGCTGGGGCGTGGCCCGCACGCTGAAGAGCGGCGGCGGCCTGCAGCAGGCCCGCGCCTGGCCGACGGTCACCCTCGGCCGCACCGGCAGCTGTCGGGGCTGTGAGCGCGAGGGTCAACGACGGGAGGTCCTCACGCTGGCGCTGCGCGACACCCGGGAGACCGACAAGACCTGGTCCTGCGACGTCGACGAGGCCCGCTGGCGTCAGCTCGGCGACGGCACCGTGCGGCCGATGAAGGTGCGCGTCATCGGCGGGGGCGCCGACTGCGGCTCGCTGGATTTCCGTTGAGGTTCCAAAGAGGGCGGAGGAACCGCCCTCGTCGGAACGGGAACCCAGGTGCCTTTTGATTCAGGCGCTCTCCGCTGCCGCGCGGCGGTTGCGCCCGTCGCGGAGAACCACCCAGACGCTGGCGCGCGCTTCCGCACATTCGGGTGCGATTCTTCACGACATCCCAGGCGGACGGATCAGAACCGCAAGTCTTCAATATCAGTGGAGACGCTCGACAACATCCTGCGCATCGATGAGACCTACGTCCTCGACGACGGCGTCGCGACGGTGCGCATCGTCGGCAGCGGCGACTTCACCGGCGACTTCGCCTTCTCGCCGCGCCTGCATGTGGCCTGATCGACTCCGGGCTCGGCCGTCCCTCCTCGTCGAAGACGGCGAGATGGACGGCCTGCTCGTCGATGGGCAACAGCATGAAGACGCCGGCGTCGCTGGCCGCCATCACCGCCGGCCACTCGAGGGCGCTCCCCATCGGCCTCCCGACCGCGTTGGCGCATCCGGACGACGTCCGCAGACGAAGCCTGATCAAGATGAACAGCGCAGGCTGAGGCATGAACACCGCTCAGCGGCCGGCGCAGCGCGGTCCCCAGTGCTCGAGCATCTTCTTCCTCGACTCGAGGTCGCGGGTCTTGTCGAGCGCGCCGGTGCGCACCAGCTCGGGCACCGCGACCACGCAGGTCCGGATGGCCTGCTCCATCTCGGCGAGGGTCATCGCGGCGGGCGGCGACGGTGACGGCGGCGGCGCCACGACGACGGGTGGCGGCGGCGGCGCGACGACGGGTGGCGGCGGCGGCGCGACGACGGGTGGTGCCGACGGCGGCAACGGTGGCGCCACCAGCGGACGCTTCGGCGCCGGGGGCGCCACGACGACGGGCGGCGGCGGCGCGTCGACGACGGGCGGCGGTGGCGGCGCCTCGACGACGGCCGGGGGCGGCACGACGACGGGTGGCGGTGGCGCGTCGACGACGGGCGGCGGCGCGACGGCCACCGGCGGCGGAGCGGGTGGCGGCTCCGTCGAGGCGCCGCGGGTGGCGACGGCGGCGACGACGGCGATGGCGGCGGCGAGGCCCCCGACGACCGCCACGAGGCGGCCGGCGGGGTTCGTGATCGCGCTCGCCATCGTCACCTCGCCCGGCGGCGGCGGCACCAACGAAGACGACGACGGAGATGGAGATGGAGACGGAGACGGGGACGGCGCGACCGACGGCGCCGAGGGCTCGAGGCGCGACGACACGGTGGCGCCGGCGAGGTGGGCGGGCCCGGGGCCGGGTGCTGGCGCCGACGGCGACGTGAAGTGGGGCTCGGTGGCCGACGGCGGCGGCAGCATGACCGGCGCGGCGTGGTCGGTGGGGACCTCGTGGGTGGGCGGCTGCAGGTGGGCGAAGCTGGCGATGAGCGCCCGCTCCTGCGCCATGCGCGCGCCGTAGAGGCCCTGCACGAGCTCGCGCAGCTTCTGGGGGCTGCTGCGGGGGAAGTGCCCGGCGCGGACCTCGTCGAGGGCGGCGCGGAAGGCGTCGCAGTCGGCGAAGCGACGGGCCGGATCCTTGTCGAGGGCGGTGGCGAGGGGCAGGCGCAGCGGCTCGGGCACCCTCTGCCAGCTGCGGGGGATGAAGCCGCCGACGCCGACGACCTGCCAGATCTGGTGGTTGTTCATGTCGCCGTAGAAGCGATCGCCGGTGAGCAACTCGTAGAGCGTCACCGCGGCGGCGAACTGGTCGCAGGCGCCGTCGACGTCCTCGCCGCGGGCCTGCTCGGGCGACATGTAGGCGACCTTGCCCATGACGACGCGCGTCTCGGTGTGCTCGGTCTTCAGCGCGCTCTCGGCGAGGCCGAAGTCGATGAGCTTCACCTCGCCCTCGAAGCCGATCATGACGTTCGCCGGCGAGACATCGCGGTGGACGATGTGCAGCGGCGCCTGTGTCGTCGGGCTGCGCAGGCGATGGGCATACGCCAGCGCATCGAGGACGCCGTCGGCGACGACGAGGGCGAGCCCGGGCTCGAGGGGCCCCGGCAGCGCGGCGGCGAACTCCTTGAGGTTCACGCCGTGGATGAACTCCATCGTCAGGAAGTGGTCCTGGGAGACGACGCCGGCCTCGTAGACCGTCGAGATGTGGGCGTGGTTGAGCTGGGTGACGACGCGGGACTCGTCGAGGAAGCGGCGGACGTACTCCTGATCGGCGGCGAGATCACCGCGCAGGGTCTTGACGACGACGAGCCGCTCGCCGTCGCCGACGCGCTGCTTGGCGAGGTAGACGTCGCCCATGCCGCCGCGACCGAAGCCGGTCAGCAGGACATAGCGACTGAAGGAGCGGGGGAAGCCATCGACGATGCGGAGCACGCCCGATGGTAGCAGGATCGTCGGGTTGGACGCCGCCACGCCGCCCGTGCTCTCCTTGTCGGGATGCCTTCGTCGTCGTCCTCCTCTGCCCCCGCTCTCGCCCTCGTCGTCGTCGCCGGCCTTCTGGGCGGCCCGGCGGCGGCCGTCGCCGATGGACCGGCGCCGGCGCCGACCCTCGCGATGCTGCCGCTGCGCGCGACGGACCTGCCCACCAACGAGGTCGTGCGCCTCAACACGCTGTTGCGGGCCCGTGCGGCGACCCGCGGGGGCTACGAGGTCCAGGCCGCCGAGCTCACCAACGACCTCGTCGACGCCGCCCAGGGCCTGGGCCTCGACTGCGCCGTCGACACCGTCGCCTGCGGCACCGAACTCGGTCGCATCGTCGACGTGCGCTTCGTGCTGCTCGGCCAGGCCGCCGCCATCCCGGGCGGCGGCGGCGTGGGCGTCGACCTCAGCCTCGTCGACGTCGGCGCCGGCACCCTCGTGCGGCGCGTCCGTGGCCGCCTGCCCCAGGCCATCGAGGCCCGCACCGAGGCCGCCAACGCCTTCGCCGAGCTCGTCTTTGGCAGCGCGCCCCTCGGTGCCATCGACGTCTCGCTGAGCCCTGCCGCCGACGATGCCCTCGTCCTCGTCGACGGACTGATCGCCGCGCGCGGCGCCGGCCCCCACGGCATCGGCGAGCTCGCGCCCGGTCCGCATCACGTCGAGGTGCGGGCGCGCCGCTTCCTGCCCTTCGTCGTCGAGGTCGAGGGCACGCCGGCGCGGGTCGCGGTGCCGGTCGCGCTGGTCGTGGACCCCGACGCCGAGGTCGAGGTCGTCAGCGACGGCGTGAAGGTGGCCGCCTTCGTCGCCGGCGGTGTGGGCGCCGCCGTCGCGGTGGCCGGCGGCATCATGATGGGCGTGGGCCTGCAGCCCTACTTCGCCCATGGTGAGGCGACGACGGCGCTCGGGGCCCTCGACCAGGCGGACCCGGGCTATCCGGCCCTCGCCCGCGCCGAGTACGAGCGCGCCGACCAGGCCGCAGCAGACTGGGAGCTGTGGGGCGGGCCGCTCACGGTGTCGGGGGGCGTGGCCCTCGGCCTCGGCGTCAGCGCCGCCGTGGCCGGCCTCGGCTGGGGCGCGGCCCTCGCGCTCGCGCCGCCGGTCGCCGAGTAGCGTCGGCCGTCAGGGCGGCGGCGGCCCGTCGATCACGCCACCGTCGGTCGAGGGATTGATGCCCCCATCGGGGCCGGGGCTGCCGGCGTCCGGAGGGCTGCCGCCGGTGCCGGCGTCGGCGCCACCGCACGCCGACGAGCCGGAGAACGGCACGCAGGGGTCGGTGTCGTTGCGGTCGAGAAAGCCGACGATGCCATCGGTGTCGATATCGCCGGTGCCGTCGTCGCCGTCGCGAACGATGGCGTCGCCGTCGCTGTTGCTGTCGAGGTGGACGGGCGCGGTGTCGATGTCGACGTCGCAGGCGCGTTCGGCGTTGGTGAAGCGGAAACCGTCGAACGAGACCTGGTCTTCAAACGGCACCTGCAGCTGGAACTGCTGGGACTGGCACTGCTCCAGCTCGGTGCGCGTCACCAGGCCGTCGTTGTCGTCGTCGGTGTCGAGGAAGTCGGCGACGTCGGCGCCATCGCTGTTGCGGTTGGCGCAGCGGGCCTCATCGACGTCACTCAGGCCATCACCGTCGCTGTCCCGCGTGTCGAACGACGGCAGCAGGAACGGCACACAGGGGTCGGCGTTGGCGCGATCGAGGAAGTTGACGATGCCGTCGGTGTCGGCGTCGGCGCCGGCGAGGCCTTCGTCGCCGTCGCGGGCGATGGCGTCGCCGTCGCTGTTGGCGTCGAGATGGACGGCGCGGGTGTCGGTGTCGACGTCGCAGGCGCGGTCGACGTTGGTGAAGCGGAAGCCGTCGAAGGAGACCTGATCGCTGAACGGCACCTGCAACTGGAATTGCTGGGACTGGCACTGCTCCAGCTCGGTGCGCGTCGGCAGGCCGTCGTTGTCATCGTCGGTGTCCAGGAAGTCGGCGACGTCGGCCCCGTCGCTGTTGCGGGCGGCGCAGCGGGC
>Ga0172372_10001512_pt1 | contig 36061 bp, 30 predicted proteins | sample LakKiv5m_2_FD_114544 | JGI IMG/M metagenome (GOLD analysis project Ga0172372, IMG submission 114544) | Freshwater microbial communities from Kabuno Bay, South-Kivu, Congo - kab_092012_9.5m | ecosystem: Environmental > Aquatic > Freshwater > Lake | place: Democratic Republic of the Congo... | reverse complement strand
GGTGGAGGCCGCCGCCTGTCGATTAACTGCCCCAGGAATCGGGTCTAAGGGAGGATCCAGTTTGAATCAGAACCGCCTCATGTACCAGGGATTGTTCCTGGCTCCCCAGATGGTGGGGGAGGCGATGAAGGGCAACTATTTGTTAGCCTACACCTTTGCCGCCCTGGGCTATCCGGTGAATCCCCCCCCGGAGGCGACCCAGCGGGATGTGATTCAGGCTATCCAACTGGGAACGGCGGAGAAGCTGATTGCTTTCTGCCGAGCCGTACAGCGCCATTCTCCGGTGGAGGCCTATCTTGATCCGGTGCCCGCCACCACCCCAGGCTACGATTGTCCCCTGGTGATGGCGGGCGGTACCTTTGTTGAGGGTAGCACCGCCGAGTTATCCGCCGATGGTCCTCTGCGAGAGCCCTACACGGTCTACTGCCAGGGTGGCACCCATTGGGGCCATGTTGCCCTGGTGGCAGAGGCCACCGCCGCCGCGGTTGGGTCTACCGCAGGGCTCCTGTCAACAGGGTAAGATGGCAAGGAGCTACCTCGAACTCTCCCATGCTGACTATTGCTTTGCCCAAGGGTGCCCTGCTTGCAGATAGCATCCGTCTGTTTCAGTCCGTTGGTCTTGATTTCAGTCTATTTCTAGACAAGGCCAACCGGCAACTACAAATCACTGATTCCACTGGGGTTGCTCAGGCCCTATTGGTTAGGGCCCAGGATGTGCCGGTTTATGTCCAGTACGGTCAGGCCCAGTTGGGTATTGTTGGTTACGATGTGCTGCGGGAAAAGCAGTCGGTAGTAGCCAACCTGGCGGACCTGGGCTTTGGGGGCTGTCGACTCTCGGTGGCAGTGCAGACCAATAGCCCCTACCGTTCCGCCCTTGATCTGCCGGCCCACTGCCGGGTGGCCTCTAAATTTGTCCACTGTGCCCGGGTCTATTTCCAGTCCATTGACCTGCCCGTCGAGATTGTGTCCCTTTCCGGCTCAGTGGAACTGGGCCCGATTACCGGCATGTCGGAGGCGATCGTCGATCTGGTCTCTACGGGCACCACCCTGCGGGAAAATCACCTGATGGAACTAGAGGTGTTGTTTCACAGTACAGCCCGCTTGATTGCCCATCCGGTCAGTTATCGGGTTAACCCCTACGACCTGAGACAATGGAGCGATCGCCTCAGAAACCAGACTAGCCCTGAGGCTATCAGGCCCCCTATCCTCAGTCCAGCCTAGACCAATACCCTCCCCTCTGTTACCGATGCCAAGGCGCAGAGGCTGGGACCTCAGAGATTGGTGGAGATCGCCTGCACCGGGCAGGTGGGAATGCACTGCTCACAGACAATACAACGGCTGCGGTTAAAGACTAACCGGGCACTGTCTGGATCAAGGGTGAGGGCCTGGGTTGGGCAAACCCCCGTACAGAGGCCGCAGTGGACACAGAGCTGGTCGTCAATGACAATTTCCCCGCTGGCGACTGATACCTGGATATCCTGGGTTTCCAGCCAGTCAATGCCATCGTTGAGCTGGTCAATATCGCCGGACAGTTCCACTACCAGGGTGCCCACCTGGTTAGGGGTGACCTGGGCTCGAATAATATTGGCGGCAATGTTAAAGTCCCTGGCCAGGCGATAGGTGATCGGCATATGCACAGACCGCTTAGGAAAGGTCAGCTTGACCCGTTTTTTCATAGCGCTTCCTCCAGTTCCAACTAACAACGGATAGGGCTAGGGCGTCGGGGACTTTTCCCTGCCCCGGACCGGTGTTCCAGCCTATAGTATTAACTATGGGGAAAGAATAGCCCCGGGTCTAGTTTCCAGAGGACCCTAGCCTGCCCGGTCTGAGTCTTTTCCACTGTCCCTCCCTATCCGCTATTTAGGTGATCAAGATAACCATGGCGAGTCACCCCCCCAACACCTTACGTAATCTGATTATCGCCATGGTAGCGATCGCCCTGACGGTGGCCCTCTTCCTGGGGCTCCGCAGTCAGGCGGGGAGACCCTCCCTGGCCACCCTGGCGGCCCAGGCTACCCCCTACGAGGTGGCTCAGGGTAACGGTAAACCCTCCCTGGTGGAATTCTATGCTGATTGGTGCACCACCTGTCAGGCTATGGCCGCCACCATGGATCAGCTCCGCCACCACTACGGTGACCAGATTAACTTTGTCATGCTTAACGTTGATAACCACAAGTGGTTACCGGAGATGGTGGAATACCAGGTGGATGGCATTCCCCACTTCCTCTATCTCGACAGCGCTGGAGAACTCTTGGCCAGCGCCATTGGGGAGCAACCCCGACAAATTCTAGCGGATAATTTGCTGGCCCTCGAATCCGGTATGTCCTTACCCCATCAGCAAACCCTGGCGGGTTCGCGATCGCTTACCCAGGATAGTTAGCATAACTTTCAATCCCTTAGCGAGGGCTGTCGGGATTGCCCCCCTGCTCTAGTTGGGCCTCGGCGGCGTGGGCTAGCTGCCGCAGGGCCTCCAGTTGCTCCGCCGGGGCGGTGGCCCACAGACCCCGTTGGTGGGCCTCTAGCAGCCGTTCCGCCATGTCCCGCAGGGCCCAGGGGTTGACCCGTTGAACGAAGGCCTGCACCGGGGGGTCCAGCAGGTAAGCCTGGGCGATGCCGGCGTACATATGGTCGGCTACGCAAGCGCTGGTGGCATCGTAGGCAAACAGGTAATCCACGGTGGCGGCCAGCTCAAAGGCCCCCTTGTAGCCGTGGCGCATCACCCCCGCAATCCACTTGGGGTTGACCACCCGCGATCGGTACACCCGGTTGATTTCCTGCTGCAGCGATCGCACCCGGGGCTGGGCAGTAAGGGCATGGTCACCAAAGTAGGTGGCGGGCTGGCGGCCCTGCAGGGTCCGCACCGCCACGGTCATCCCCCCCTGGAACTGGTAGTAGTCGTCGGAATCCAGCAGGTCGTGTTCCCGATTGTCCTGGTTGTGGAGTACCACCTGCAATTGTTGCAGCCGCTGCTCAAAGGCCTCCGGTGCCGCCTGGCCCTGGCCACTGCCGGCGTAGGCGTAACCGCTCCAGTTCAGGTAGGCCCGGGCCAGATCCGCCTCGCTGGTCCAATTTTGGGATTCAATCAGGCCCTGCAACCCGGCCCCGTAGGCGCCGGGCTTGGAGCCAAACACCCGGTAGCTGGATCGCCGCAGGGCCTGGTCGGCGGTCAGGCCCTGGGCCTGCCAGGCGGCGGTTTCCTGGCGCACCCGGGCGGCCAGGGGATTTTGCTCCGGGGACTCCGGCAGCGCCGCCACCGCCTGCACCGCCTGGTCAAACAGGTCGATCAGGTTGGGGAAGGCATCGCGGAAGAAGCCGGAAACCCGCAGGGTGATATCCACCCGGGGCCGGCCCAGGGCCGCCGGGGAGAGGACTTCAAAGTCCACCACCCGACGGGAGGGGCCATCCCAGCGGGGCTGCACGCCGATCAGGGCCAGGGCCTGGGCCAGGTCATCGCCACCGGTGCGCATGGTGGCGGTGCCCCACACCGACAGCCCCAGGGTTTGGGGGTACTCGCCATGGTCCTGGGTGTAGCGATCAATCAGGGCGGCGGCGGCCCGCCGGCCCACATCCCAGGCGGTCTCCGTGGGAATGGCGCGAATATCCACGGAGAAGAAATTGCGCCCCGTGGGTAACACCTCCGGCCGGTTGCGGGTGGGGGCACCGGCGGGGCCGCTGGGTACGTAGCCCCCCGCCAGCCCCCCCAGCAGGTGGGTGATTTCATCCCGGGTTTGGGCCAGGGCCGGCACCAGGGTTTGTTGAATCCAGGCCAACTCCGGCTGCAGAGTGGGGTCGGGGGGCAGGGGCGCCTGGGCCAGGATGGCCTCCACCAGGCGGGCCGCCTCCTGCTCCAGCCGTTCCACTGCGTCCCCCAGGTGGCGACAGCCGGCCAGCGGCGGGGAGAAGCCGGGGGGCAGGGGGGTGGCCGGCTCTGCAGTCAGGGGGTCCAGGTCCAGGCCCCAGGTGGCGGCGATCGCCCGGGTCAGCCCCTGGCGGCCGGGGCCGGGGTGGCGGGCGATGGCCATGATTAAATCCCGCTGTTGGCGCCCCTCTGGACAGCAGCCCAAGATGTGCAGCCCATCGCGGATCTGGGCCTCCTTGAGTTCGCACAGGTAGGTGTCCAAGCTGGGCAAGAGGGGGCTGAGGTCCTCCCCTGAGGCGGATTTGGGCAGTTCTCCTAGGACCTGGCTGGTGGTCAGCAGGGCCCAGAGCCGATCGCTAATCGCCGGCAACCGGCTGGGGTCCAGGCTTTGGGCTTCGTAGTACTCATCCACCAGGGCCTCCAGCTGCTGCAGGGGGCCGTAGAGCTCCGCCCGGGTGAGGGGGGGGGTGAGGTGGTCGATAATCACCGCCTGGGCCCGCCGCTTGGCCTGGGCCCCCTCCCCCGGATCGTTGACAATGAAGGGATAGAGGTGGGGCAGGGGGCCCAGGGCGACCTCCGGATAGCACTGGGCAGAGAGGCCCACCCCCTTGCCCGGCAGCCATTCCAGGTTGCCGTGCTTACCCAGGTGAATCACCGCCTGGGCGCCAAACTGGTGGCGCAGCCAGAGGTAGACCGCCAGGTAGCTGTGGGGGGGCTCCAGGTCGGGGCTGTGGTAGTTGAGGCTGGGGTCGAGGTCGTAGCCCCGGCTGGGTTGGATGGCGATAAACACCTGGCCACACTGGAAGCCGGGGATAGCAAAGGCCTCGGGGTGCAGGTCGGGGCCCCGGGGTGGGCCCCAGCGATCGCAGATGGCGGTTTGTACCGCCGCGGGTAACTGCTCAAAGTAGGTCAGGTAGGTGCTCAAGGGTAGGGATTGGCGGACCAATCGAAGACTGAGGGGCTCCGGATCGGGGGTGACCCCGGCGGTTAGCCACCGGATCAACTGGTCCCCATCCTGGGGTCGGGGCCCCAGACTATAGCCCGCCAGGGCCAGGGCCTCCAGCACCTGCACCGCACTCTGGGGAGTATCCAGGCCCACCCCGTTGGCCAGGCGACCATCCCGGTTGGGGTAGTTGGCCAGGATCAGGGCCAGGCGGCGATCGCCAACGGCGGTGTGGCGCAGCCGGGCCCAGGCCACCGCCAGGTCCGCCACGAAATCAATCCGGTCCGCCATCGGCTGGTAGGTGACCACCTCCGTATCCAGCCCCGGGTGGCGCTGGCTGGCGGCCTTAAAGGACACCGCCCGGGTAATAATGCGGCCATCCACCTCTGGCAGGGCCACATTCATGGCGATGTCCCTGGGGCTCAGCCCCAGGCTCTGATCGGCCCAGGCGGCGGCACTGCCACCGCTGAGGATGACCTGCAGCACCGGCACATCCAGGGCCTGCCACAGGTCCAGCTGGGGGGTGGCCCCCTCCAGCCGGGCCAGGGCAAAGCTGGTGGTGTTGAGCACTACACTTACCCCCGGCCCATCCCCGGGCCGCAGCCGCTGGCGCAGCTGGGCCTGCACCTCTGGCTCCTGCAGGGAGGAGAGGTAGAGGGCCAGGGGGCGGTAACCCCGCTGGGCCAGGGCCTCCCCCAAGGCGTCGATGGGGGCGGTGTTGCCCGCCAGGTAATGGGCCCGGTAAAACAAAATCGCCAGGGGAGCGGCCTGCACCGCCGGCACCGGGGGTTGCCAGGTAGGGGGCCCCGGATAAACCCCCACCAGGGGCACCGGTTGGGGGGGTGGGGGTTGGTAGCGACTGTGGAACAGCTGATCCCACAGCCAGAGTAGGCCGTGGGCCAGGTTTTCCCCCCCGCCGGCGTTGAGGTAGCGCCAAAATTGGTTAGCCACCGTCAGGGGAACGGTGGAATGACTGATCAGGTCCGGCGCCGGGCGATCGTCCCCGGGCAGCACCACCAGGGCGGCCCCGCTACGGGCCACTATTGCCTCCACCACCTCCAGACCGTAGGGCCAGTAGGCCCGCCCCCCCAGTAAGCGTAGGATAATCACCTGGGCCGAGGCCAGCACGGTTTCCCCGTAGGTATCAATGCTGAGTTGCTGCTGCAGTTGCAGCAGGTTAGCACCCCGCACCGGCGGAAAGTCGGCGGGTAATTGGGATTGGGCCAGGGCTAGGGTCTGGATCTCACTGTCGGCGGCGGTGAGAAACACCACCGTCCCAGGGGACTGATCAATTAAAATCACCCCCGGGGTGTCTGGGGTCCAACCCCCTGGGGTAGCGGCTAAGCGGTGCATAGGGGAGCCCGTAGGGAAATCGGCGAATCGACCAAATCTGAAGGAACTCTAGCGTTACCTGGATAGGATCTATCGCACCGCTACTATAGGGGATAGTTCTGTATTGGTTGCATAACCCTGGGCCAGATCATGGGGATATTGTTCTTGACCGTAAGCATGGCGGAGATCTCCCCCAACCGGGAGAGACCGATCTCCCTGGCCAGGGTAGGGCACCATGGCTAGGGAGACGAGCAGGGGTGCGGAACAGCTGATCTCCACCACCACCCTGGATCAACTAGGGCCCTGGCTGGCGGACTACGGTCAGCGGGCCCACCTAACCCTGTTTACGCAGGCCGATTGGCCGGGGGGGCACCCCCACTATCAACGCTTCTGGTGCCTGGTGGGCACTAACCTGGCGGTGTTGATTGCGGTGCCGCTGCAGGTCAGTGGTTCCGACCAGGTGATGGTGCAGTTGTCCATCCACCCTCAGGCGGTGGAGAGCCTGCTAGAGGCAGCCCCAGCCCAGGTGCTCAAACGCCTCCCCCTGCCCCTGGCGGTCAGCCAGCCCACCGCCCAGGCGGCCTTTATGCTAGCCTGGCTGGATTTCTGTGCCAAGGCCAGCCAGGCGACCTCTTGCCAGCCGGTCCAGACCCAGCTCGATCAACAGCTGGACCGTAGCCTGCTACTCAATCAGGTGGTGACCAAGATCCAGGCCAGCCTCGATCTGCCGGAAATTCTCAAGACAACGGTGGCGGAGGTGCGGCGGTTTTTAGCGGCCGATCGCCTGGTGATCTACCAATTTACCCAGGCACCCGGCCCGGACCTGGCGGCCAGCCCTGATCCGGAGGAACCCTCCCTGGCCAGCCCCGGGGTGAGGGGGCACATTACCTACGAAGACCGGGCTGACCCCAGCATTCAGTCGGTGCTGCACTACAGCGAGCAGCAGTGCTTTGATCGGGTGCCGGGCTGCCGCGATCGCTACCTGGCGGGGCAAACCCTGGCGGTGCCGGATGTAGCCACCGCCTACGGGAATGTGCCCTGCCTGCGGGCCTTTCTGCAGGAGGCCCAGGTGCAATCCAAACTGGTGTCTCCGATCGTGGTGGGGCACCAGCTTTGGGGGCTGCTGATTGCCCACCAGTGCAGCCAGCCCCGCTACTGGCAGCCCTGGGAAATTGAGTTTTTACAGCACATTGCCGAGCACCTGGCGATCGCCATCAACCAGGCCCAGCTCTACCAGCAGCTACAACGCCAGACCCACAACCTGGAGGCCTGTGTAATCGAACGCACCCAGGACCTGCGGGATGCCCTGGTGGCGGCCCAATCCGCCAACCGGGCCAAGGGGGAGTTTCTGGCCACCATGAGCCACGAACTCCGCACTCCCCTCACCTACATTATTGGCATGTCCGCCACCCTGCTGCGCTGGTCCCTGGGGGAACTGAGTCCACGTCAGCGGGACTACCTGAACACCATTCACACCAGTGGTGAGCATCTCCTCAGCCTGATCAATGACATTCTGGAACTCTCTAAACTAGAGTCTGGCCGCCTGGTGCTGGAGGTGCGGCCCTTTTCCCTCACCTCCCTGAGCCGCCAGAGTATGGATGCCTTTCGAACCGAGGCTATGGCCCAGGGTCTGGAGGTGAACCTGGATCTCAAAATCCCCCCCGACCAGGATATCTTCGTCGCCGATCCCCGTCGAATTCGCCAGATTCTCAGCAATTTAATCAGTAATGCTATTAAGTTCACCCCTGGGGAGGGCAAGGTGACCCTGCGGGTGCGGCGCGATCAGAACGGCGTCCTCTTCCATGTGGAAGACACCGGCATTGGCATCCCCGAGGGGGCCCAATCCCTGCTATTCCAGAAGTTTCAACAACTGGAAAATGTCCGCCAGCGGGAATACCAGGGCACCGGGTTGGGCCTGGCCCTGACCAAACAATTGGTGGATCTCCACGGCGGCTCCATCAATGTCACCTCCCAAGAGGGGGTGGGCTCCATCTTTACCGTCAGGATCCCCCCCCAACGCCCGGCGGATGAAGACCCGGCCCCCCTGCCCCCCAGCCTCGAGCCCCTGGGGGGGCGCATTGTGCTGGTGGAGGAGAACGAAGAAACCGCCAGCCTGATCTGCGACATGCTGACGGCGGCGGATTACCAGGTGATCTGGATTATCGATGGCTCCCGGGTTACCGATCAGGTGGACCTGCTGCGCCCAGCAGCGGTGATTGTCACCATGGGCATGACCAGTGCCCATGGTGATATTATTATTGCCGCCTTACGCCAGGACCTCGGTGGCCTGGACACAAAAATCTTAGCCCTGGTGGACCCTGCGGTACCCAATCAAGCTGTTCAGGCCCGCCAGGCAGGGGCTAACCAAACCCTCCCCCTGCCCATCGAGCCCCAGGCTCTGCTGATGGCGGTCAACCATTTAATGACCCGTTCCCTGGTCTAGGGGCACGGAGGATAGGGAGGATGCTAATTTAGTCAGCTCGGGAGTAGTCGTCCTGAAAGCGAATAATGTCATCCTCCCCAAGATATTCACCGTTCTGGACCTCGATCAGGATGAGGGGAATGACTCCAACATTTTCTAACCGGTGACGGGTACAGGCGGGCACATAGGTTGATTGATTAGTGCCTAGAAGAATTTCCTGATCGCCGCAAATCACCTTAGCGGTACCGGAAACCACAATCCAATGCTCGCTGCGGTGGTGGTGCATTTGCAGGCTAAGGCGGTGACCGGGTTTAACTTCGATCCGCTTAATTTTATAGCCACGCCCCTCCTCTAGAACGGTATAGGATCCCCAGGGGCGCAGGCCCGTTTCAGCAATATCCTTGCCATTGGTTAGGGACAGGGCCGCAGGATGAACCGATTGATCGAGCTTAGGCATGGTGGTAACTACCCGGTTTATAACTCTGAATATTTAAAAAACTTTAACACCTAGTGTAACAGAGCTTTTTGGTGACACCAGCCGAGGCCGGTTCGGGTTGGCTGATCTATACTGAATCTTCAACTACTTGAATCTTCCATCCGACCCATATCCCTCTAGTTGCTATGTTTTCTAATCCTGGCCCTGATGACTCTGCCACCTGCTACCAGTCTGGGGTGCTAGGGTGATACCCAGGCAATACTATGGGTTTAGTTCTACTTAGTTAATTACCCACCCTCGCCATGTCAACCTTACTAAGCCCCCCTGTCATTGAGGCCAGACTAGCCACCCTGCCCGACTGGCGTCTGGAGGGTAAACTCATCACCTGCACCCGAACTTTCAAGGACTTTATTGCCGCGGTTGACTTTGTCCATCGCTTAGTAGCCCCCGCCGAGGCGGCCGGGCATCACCCCGATCTCTTTATTTCCTACAATCGGGTGGTGATTCAGTTGACTACCCATGATGCAGGGGGCCTGACTGAAAAAGACTTTGCCCTGGCTGAGGTGATTACAGCCCTTGATTAGGCTAGGGGTCAGTCAATCAATGGGTCAGCATCGATGACCGAGGAGTTTGAGACGATACACTAGGAATAAATTTTCAGATCCTGGCCGGTGATTGAACCGATCCAACCTTCAGGGGCGAACCCTCGCCCCCCCACGGAGTCTCTGCAGGGGGTAGTGGAACGCCTCACCTACCACTCCGAGGCCTCGGGCTATACCGTGGCTCGCTTCAAGGCCCCCCGCACCCATGAGCTAATTACTATCACCGGCAATTTTGCCCACATCCAGGCGGGCCAGACCCTGGAATTGCAGGGTCTGTGGCGGGATCATCCCCAGTATGGCCCCCAGTTCCAGGTGACCCGTTACCAGGAAACTCGGCCCGCCACCCTCACCGGCCTGGAGAAGTACCTGGGCAGTGGCCTAATCAAGGGGGTGGGGCCGGTTACCGCCAGGCGCATCGTCGCCCACTTTGGCCTGCAAACCCTGGACATCATCGAACACCAGATCCACCGACTGATCGAGGTGCCGGGCATTGGTCAAGCCCGGGTGCAGCGTATCCAGGGGGCTTGGGCCGCCCAGCGGGCCATCCAGGGGGTGATGGTGTTTTTGCAGGGCCACGGGGTTTCCACTACCTATGCCGTGAAAATTTATAAGCAGTACGGCGATCAGGCCATTGCCGTGGTTAGCCAAAACCCCTATCGCCTGGCCACAGAGATCTACGGCATTGGGTTTATCACTGCCGATGCCATTGCCCGCAACCTGGGCATTGCCCCTGGGTCAGAGTTTCGCTACCGCAGTGGGATGCTGCACGTTTTGAGCCAGGCCGGGGAGGAGGGCCATTGTTTCTTGCCCCAAACAGAGTTGGTGGAAAGAGCGGTGCAGCGGCTGGCCCTGCCGGATCACCAGCCCCAGCCAGGGGTGCTGGAGGCCTTAATTCAACGGATGGGGGAGGTCCAGGAGTTGGTGTTGGAGGCCCAGGGGGGACGGTTAATTAGCTATGCCCCCGCCTTTTACCAGGCCGAGGTCCACCTGGCGGAACGGCTGCGTCAGCTGCGGGGCCAACCCCTGGTGGTGGAGGGTGATCGGGTACAGCGCTGGATCGATCGGTTTGTGGCCCAGACGGGGTTAGACCTATCGGCGGAGCAGCGGCAGGCGGCTACCCTGGCGGCCAGTCAGCGGCTATTGAACCTCACCGGGGGGCCGGGCTGCGGTAAAACCTTCACTACCCGCATCATCGTTGCCCTATGGCGGGCCATGGGTAAAACCGTTGTCCTCGCCTCCCCCACCGGTCGGGCCGCCCAACGGCTGGCGGAGGTGACCGGTCAGCCAGCCCAAACCCTGCACCGATTGCTGGAGTTTGACCCCCGCCACCATCAGTTTCAGCGCCATAGTGAGAACCCCATCGCCGCCGATGCCCTGATCGTCGATGAGGCCTCCATGCTGGATTTATTCCTGGCCCATGGTCTGGTGAAGGCGGTTTCCCTCCAGGCCCAGCTACTCTTGGTGGGGGATATTGACCAGTTGCCCAGCGTGGGGCCGGGAGCGGTGTTGCAGGATTTGATCGGGAGTGGTCAGGTGCCGGTGGTGCGACTCACCCAGGTATTTCGTCAGGCCCAGGCTTCCGCCATCGTCACCCAGGCCCACCGCCTCAACCAGGGGCAAATTCCCCGCTTTGAGCCAGTCTCTGAGCAACCCCAGTCCGACTGCCTGGGGCTAACGGCCCCGGATCCCGAGGCGGGAGTGCAGGGGATTCGGGACCTGCTCACCGATCTGATTCCCCAGTTGGGTTTTGACCCGACCCGGGATGTGCAGGTGCTCAGCCCCATGACCCGGGGAGCGGTGGGTAGTCGCCAGCTCAACCAGCTGTTACAGGGGTTGCTGAATCCGGCGACGGCCAGCAAGCCGGAGTGGCAGCGGGGTGGTCTCACCCTACGGCTGGGGGACCGGGTGATCCAGCAGGTGAATGACTACGGACGGCAGGTCTTTAACGGGGACCTGGGGGTGATCCAGGCGATCGCCCCGGAGGACCAGGAGGTGACGGTGGATTTTGGCGATCGCCGAGTCACCTACGATGCCGCCGACCTGAATGAAATCGCCCTAGCCTGGGCCATCACCATCCACAAAAGCCAGGGTAGTGAATATCCGGTGGTGATTTTGCCCCTGTTTATGTCCCACTACCTGATGCTGAGTCGCAACCTGCTCTACACCGGTCTCACCCGGGCCCGCCGGTTGGCCATTGTGGTGGGGCCAGAAAAAGCCATTGCCATGGCGGTGCGCCGGGGGCAGGATAGGCATCGCTACACTGACCTGGCCCGACGGTTGCGGATCTAGGGAGCTGATCGGTGGGGTTGGCAGAGGGCAATGCCGGCGGCCGCCACCATAATCAGGAGAATGGCCAGAATCATTACCGGGGTGAGGGTTTCCCCCAGGCCAAGGAAGCCGATCAGGGCGGCGATCGCCGGTTCCAGGCTGAGCAACACTCCAAACACCGTCACCGGTAGCCGTCGCAGCGCCGCCATCTCCAGGGAATAGGGTAGGGCGGAGGCGAGCAGGGCCACCCCCAGCCCCAAACTCAAAATCCTTGGGTTGATCAGGGCCTGACCCGCGCTGGCCAGGCCCAGGGGCAGTAGGGCAAGGCCCCCCACCGCCATCGCTAGGGCTAGCCCTTCACTGCCCTTAAACTCCCGCCCCACCTGGGCGGACAGGATAACGTAAAGGCCCCAAGCCACCCCTGCCAGCAGGGCAAAGCCCACCCCGACTCCATCCAGGCTGGCGGTGTGGAACGGCGAGAGCAGACCAATGCCAAAAGCTGCCAGCCCTACCCACAGACCATCGAGCCACCGCCGGGAGTGGATCAGGGCCACCAGGAGGGGACCGGAAAATTCAATGGCGACCGCCACCCCAATGGGGATGCGGGCAATGGCCAGGTAGAAACAGCTGTTCATGGTGGCCAGGGTGAGACCAAAGAGCACCAATCGGCGATAGGCTGGGGCCGAGTAGCCCCGCCAGCGGGGCCGCTGCCAGGCCACCAGCACCACCGCCGCCAGCCCCACCCGCAAACACACCATGCCCAGGGGCCCTACCTGGCCAAACAGACTCTTGGCCAGGGTGGACCCCAATTGGGTGGAGACCATGGACAACCATACCAGCCCTACCGCCGAACCCTGAGATTTACCCTGATCCACCCTGCTCCTGTGGGAAAATTTCCTAGACACCGCTTAAAAGCATAGCTCTCGATCCTGGCTTCAGGATCGGCTAGATCTTGGCAGCGGTGTCAGCATCGGGAATTTAACAAGCCTGAAGATTAACTGCACTAACCCCTAATGGCTAGCGATCAGGGGCAACTGACTGATCCAGGTGTTTAGAGGGAAATGTACCGCTTACCTTAATGCTGCAGCGATGACATCTTCCTTTAGCCCGATACCATATCAGCGCCAAGGGTTTGGCGAGAAGCTATGGCAATCCCTTGGCGAGACTTGCCTAGCTATTCAGTAGACTCATTTTTCCATTGATGAGTCTATCTGTGAATTGAGTTCCCATCTTTTTTCTGCTTGGAGCAAGGATGGGCACCGTCGATGCGTAGACTAGGGGCAGTAGTCCCAAGGGCGATTTTCCTATGGTGCGTCACCGCCTGGAGTCCATCCTCAGTCAAAAGCGGGTGGCGATTCTAGAGGCCTGTCTGATTGGGCTGGTGTCGGGGGTGGCGGCGGTGCTGTTAAAGCAGGGGGTGGAGTGGCTCACCCTGGTCCGTACCGGCAGTGGTTTGCCTGCGGTGCTGGCCCTGCCGGCGATCGGCTGGGGGGGTGGCTGGCTATCCGGTTGGTTGGTGCAGCACTGGGCTCCGGAGGCCGGTGGCAGTGGCATTCCCCAGGTGAAGGCGGCCCTGGGCTTTGCCCCCATCCCCCTGAATTTGCGGGTGGCCCTGGTGAAGCTGGGTAGTACCCTGCTGGCCCTGGGCTCGGGTCTTTCCCTGGGGCGTCAGGGGCCAACGGTGCAGATCGGGGCCGGGCTGGCGGCCCAACTCAGTCGTTGGGTACCCACCTCACCGGAGTACCGCCGTCAATTGATTGCGGCGGGGGCAGCGGCGGGGCTGGCGGCGGGCTTTAACGCCCCGATCGCCGGCGTACTATTTGTGGTGGAGGAACTGCTCCAGGATTTTTCTGACCTTACCCTGGGAAGTGCGATTTTGGCCTCCTTTATTGGGGCGGTGGTGTCCCGTCTATTGGGGGGCCATGGGCTGAATCTGGCCCTGGAGACCAAAGCCATTAGCCTATCGATCTACGACCTGCCCTTTTTAGGGCTGCTCGGGGTGGTCGCCGGGTTGCTGGGGTCTAGCTTTGGGCGGGGGATTTTTGTCAGTCTCAGCCTATTCAGGCGAGCCACCTGGCTCGATCTGCCGGGCCGGATTGGGTTGGCTGGCCTGATCACCGCTCTGGTGGGGCTGGTGGTGCCGGTGGCGGCCTTTAATAATACCGACCTGCAGGAGTTGTTGAGCACTGGCCTGGCGGCCTGGCCCTTGATAGCCACCGCCTTTGTGGCCAAGTTCCTACTGACCCTGCTGGCCTACGGTTCTGGGGCGGCGGGGGGAATCTTCGCCCCCTCCCTGGTGCTGGGGGCAGCCCTGGGGTGTCTGGTGAGTTTTCTGGCCCAGGGGGTGTACAGCGGTTTTGGCGCTCCCCTGCCGGAGGTCCTGGCTAGCTCCACCACCTACGCCCTGACCGGCATGGGGGCGTTTTTCAGTGCGGTGACCCGGGTGCCGATTACCGCCATTGTGATTGTCTTTGAGATGACCGCCGACTTTAACCTGGTGCTGCCCTTGATGATTGGCTCTGGGATTGCCTACCTGATCGCCGATCGCACCAACCGTGGATCGATCTACCACCAGCTATTGGCCGGCCAGGGCATCCACCTGGAACCGGCGCCCCAGGCCAATAATCCCTGGGCTAACCTAAAGGCCGCCGATCTGATGCAGCGACGGGTGGAGACCCTCTCCAGTCAGATCAGCCTGGGGGAGGTGGTACAGGCCTTTTCCCGATCGCACCACCGGGGTTTTCCGGTGTTAGCGGCGGGCCGTCTGGTGGGCATTGTCACCCAGAGTGACCTGGGGGAGGTCACCCCCCAGGGGTGGGATCAACCCCTGCGCCTGGTAGATATCATGACCCCTAATCCGGTCACCGTCAGCCCCGATGCCTCCCTGGACCGGGTTTTGCACCTGCTCAATCGACTGAAGCTGAGTCGCCTGCCGGTGACCGAGGGCAACAAACTGGTGGGGATTATTACCCGAGCCGATATTATCCGGGCGGAGTCGGACCAGGTGGCGGGGGAATTGTTAGACCTGGGGCCCCAGGCCCAACCCTCCTACCTGGTGTGGCAGCAGCAGGGCCCCGCCACTGGCCAGGGGCGGCTGTTGGTGCCCCTGGCGGACCCGAAAACCGCCCCGGCGCTGTTGCAGATTGCCACCGCCCTGGCCCAGGAACGACGCTACGAATTGGAGTGTATCCACGTGGTGCTGGTGCCCCGTCAAGTACCGCCGGCGGAGGCCACCATTGACCTGGCGGCGGTGGAGCCGCTGATCGAGCTGGCCCTCAGTTACGGCCAGGGGACCGGGGTGTCGGTGCATTGCCAGGTGCGGGCGGCCCATGAGGTGGGGCGGACCCTGTTGGAGGTGATTCGCGATCGCCACATTGACCTGGTGTTGATGGGCTGGCACCAGGCCAACCTCACCCCGGGTCGGGTAATTAGTGGCGTGGTGGATACCCTGATCCGCCAGGCCCCCTGTCCGGTGCTGGTGGTGCGCCCGGGTCGTCGGCTCAGCTATAACCACTGGCTGATTCCCACGGCGGGGGGCCCCAACGCCCAGGGGGCCCAGGCCCTGCTGCCGGGGTTGCTGCGGTTGGGCCAGCAGCCCCAGATCCAACTCTGCACCGTCTGTCACCCCGAAAAGGGGGAATGCCTCACCCCCCAGCACCTCACGAACCTGGCGACGGAGCTGGCGACGGAGCTGCAGCAGCCGGTGCAAACCCACTCCCTTACCCATGGTAGTGTGGCGGCGGCGATCGTAGAGCTGGCGGAGCAAACCGCCACGGATACCCTCTTGATGGGCGCCTCCCGAGAGAATCTGCTGAGCCAGGTGCTGAAGGGCAATGTACCGCTGGAAATTGCCGAACGCACCGATATTACGGTGATGCTGCTGCGGCAAGGGGAGGGGGGTTAGGGGTTGATACGCTGCTTGAGTAGGGCCAGTTCACTGTCGATACTGGGGGGGCTAGCCTCCAAGGCGGTGAACCGCTGCTCCAGGGGGTCGGCGTTGAGCTCCCCCAGGGCCTGGGCCCGGGCCTCCAGGTCAAGAATGCGCTGCTCCATCTGCTCAAAGGCGGCGATCGGCCCGCCCTGGCCCATCATTTCCTGCAGGCGCTGGGAGGCGGCCGCCGATCGGGCCCGGGCAATAAACATATCCTTTTGAGTTCTGGCCTCGGCAATTTTAATTTCCAGCCGATGCATATTATCCTTAAGCTGGCTGACCAGTTGCAGTTGCTCCCCCACCTGGCTAGCCAGGGCCTGGGCTGACCCCAGGTAGCTCTGGCGACGACCCAGGGCCTGACGGGCCAGGGCTTCATCCCCCTGGCGCAGGGCGAGCTCGGCCCGGTTGTACCACTCCTGGGCCAGGGTTTCGGCCTGCTGACTCTGGCGCTCGGTGCGCTTCTGGGTGGCGATCGCCTGGGCCACCGCCTGCCGCAGCTGGATCAGGTGGTTTTGCATCTCCACCATGGCCTGCTCTAGCACCTTTTCAGGGTCCTCCGCCTGGCTCACCATACTGCCCAGGTTAGCCCTGATCGCCTGTAACGCCCGACCCCATACGCCCATAATCTTACCCTCGACTTTCCCTTCCCCAGCATAGCAAAGTCGATCAAGGGGGCGATAGATTTAGTCCATTTTTAGTCCTCTCAAAAAGTTACTCAATGAAAGCTTTTGACTTAAATAGGTTTTAAGATTTCGATAGTTTGCGTGTGCCGCAACTATTCAACGCCCGACGGAGTCCTTTGGCTGACTTGGGGTCCATAGAACACCCCAGGGCCCCTAAAGAGGGCAGGTAGAGCCAACCAGACCCCACCCCCGACCAACCTGGACCAGTCCAGAGGGTTGATTAACATGAGACCAGTAGGTTGATTAATAGGTCCAATATATAGCGGCACAAGTCTACCAACGAGACCTGCGTTGCCACCCTCCCCAAGGGGAAAAAGCAAGCTGGGCTGAATTCAGCTTGGGACGCGGCTGTTTCTTGACTGGACCCATATAAATTGCTATGGGTCTCAAATTGGGATTCATGACCCTCTCCCGACCACCCCTATGGCTCTTGTCCAGGACAAGAGACCCTGGATAGGCAGCCCGGTGAATCCGGGCTTGTATTATTACAAGACCCATAGGTTTTTCTGTAGGACCCGAAAAGAGCTGACTAGGTCTTGCTGCGAGACAATTCCGTGACCACCGGCAAAGGAGCGCAGGCCAGGCAAGACGGTGGTCAGGAAAAAGCGTTGTCATCCGGGATTCTCTCCCGGGAAACTGGCAGAACAGGAATATATAGCGGTATCCTAGGGGCGGCTATAGCTACCAGCCCGGGAGGCGAGATACTCTATGACGGATGCTGTAATGGGAGCCACCCCCCTGGTGATGCCTCTGGTGATGGAAAACTTGAGGGAGGTAGCGATCGCCCCCGATCAACTTCCCTGGCAGCCCCTGCGACCGGGGGTGGAGATTTGTTCCCTATGCCAGGATGCTGACGGCGGTGGCCATCTGGCCCTGCTGCGCTATCAACCCGGGGCCACCGTACCCCGACACCACCACCCAGGCTATGAGCAGATCTTCGTCCTGGCGGGGGAGCAGGCTGATGAGCGCAGCACCTACCCCGCCGGCACCCTGGTGGTCAATCCCCCCGGGAGTCAGCACCAGGTGACCAGCCCCCAGGGGTGTGTGGTGTTGATTTTTTGGCAGCAACCGGTGGTATTTGCGCCCTAGCCTCCTGGGGTTCAGGTCCTACCCTCCAGGTGGGCCTGAAGCTCAGCAATAGTAGGGTAGCCGCAATACTGAGCAATTTGGGCCAGGGGCAGGCCACCCACCCGTACCAGTAACTGGGCCCGCTGTAGCCGTTGCTCTGCTACGTATTGATAAAGGGGGCGGCCCATGCGGTTAACAAAGGCCCAGCAAAGGGTTAGTTCCCCCATGGCTAGCTCCTTGGCAATGGCGGCCAGGTCCATCGGCTGGTGCATGTGCAGCTCAATATACTCGAGTAGCCAGCTGAGACGGTGCCCATCTAGTTCGCCAGGGTCCACCAGGGGGAAGCAGCGACTGCTGTAATGCTTCACCAGATACATCACCAGAGCCGCCATCAAGTGGTCATAGTATAGGTGAAGGTGAGCCTGGGGGGCGGTTTTTAGTTCCACCTTCAGGGCCATAGCCAGATGGTAAAGATTGGGGTCATGGATAAGGGGGCGAGGGATAAACTCCAGCCCACTGCCAGGAATCATCTCTGGGACCACTTGGTTAACAAATTCCTGATTGATGCAAAACACCGTGTTGCAGAGGGGCTGGTGCCAGGTGGCCTGGTGGGGGACTCCCGCCGGGCAGAAAAAGGTAGAACCGTAGCCGTGCTGGATCTGGACTGGACGCTGCCGACCCAGGTCCACCTCGAACTCAACCCACCGGGGCTGGGCAACCAGGGAAAACAGGTGGTGCCCCAGGGGAACGTACTCCGGTGTGCTGGAGGGGGCGAGGTTTTCATAGTCCATCATCACCACTCGGTTTTCCCGGGGGCTCCAGTTAGTTGCCTCGGGAGCCTCAGGGAGGATGGGGCGGAGCCCGGAAGCCTGGCCAGGATTGATCAGGAGGGCGGAATCTCCGTCTGCCATAGCTCTGGTAAACCCTATCTTGATATATAGAAAGTCTGATATCAACCCAGACTTACTAATCTAGTATAGATTCTAAACAGCACCGTAGGTTAGCTTTGCCCACCGGTTGACCCAGGATAGAGGATAGGCGCTGCCATAGAAGGTGGCGGGGCCATCGGTGAGATAAAGGCCATGGTAGCCGCTCAGACTGTAATCGGTGGACTGGCCGGGGGGCAGGTGATCGTAACCAAGCAACACCAGCTCCCCTTTGGCCACCAGCCCCTGGCTAATCATCTGGGGGCGATGGGGCAGGGCCGGCAGTAGGGTGGCGGGTTGGCCAGGGTTAATCTCAACTGGATCGGCGGGAAGGTTGACCATAGCCATTCATTGTACCCACAGGCACGGGTTTAGGAATGGTGCCCAGGGTGGCCATTGTCAAGCTCCGGCACCGGATCGTAGCCGCCGGGGTGGAGGGGGTGACAGCGGCTGATCCGCCGTAGGGCCAGCCAGCTGCCCTGCAGGGGGCCAAAGCGCTCCACCGCCGTCAGGGCATACTGGGAGCAGGTGGGGGTAAACCGACAGGTGGGGGGCAGCAGGGGGGAAATCACCCGTCGATAGGCCTGGATCAGGGTTAACAGTAAGCACTTCATGGTTTCAGCCTAGCCCCTCTGCCCAATCCGCCACCACAAAGTTCACCAACTTACCCGGCACCACAATCACCTTTTTAACCGTCTTGCCCGCCAGGTAGCGCTGGGCGATCTCCGAGTCCCGGGCGTACTGCTCCAGGGCAGTGCGATCGGAGTCGGCGGGCACGGTCAAGGTGCCGCGGGTTTTGCCCATCACCTGAATCACCAGGGTAATCTCGTCCGCCACCATCGCCATCGGATCATAGTGGGGCCAACGGGCCTGGTGCACCGACCCGGGTTGGCCCAGGCGGTGCCAGAGCTCCTCCGCCAAGTGGGGGGCGAAGGGGGCCAGCAGCAACACCAGGGTGTGGATGCCTTCGCCGTAGATCGGGGAGGTTTTGCTGGGGGCATCCCCCAGGGCATTGCTCAGCTTCATCAGCTCGGAGACGGCGGTGTTGAACTGGTAGTCGCCGTCGATGTCTTCGGTGACCGCCTGGATGGCGGTGTGGATGGCCCGATGCAGGGTTTTCTCCTCCCGGCTGAAGGGGGTGCTGAGGCTAGGGGGGGTGGGGTCTTCGCTAAACTCCCTCACCAGCCGCCACACCCGGTTGAGGAAGCGAAACTGACCCTCCACATCGGCATCGTCCCATTCCAGGTCCTTTTCCGGCGGGGCCTTAAAGAGAATGAACATGCGGGCGGTGTCGGCACCGTAACGGGCCAGTACGGTCTGGGGGTCAACACCGTTGTACTTGGACTTGGACATTTTTTCGTAGAACCCCTCCAGCCGATCGCCGGTTTCTGGATCTTTGGGCTGGCTGGGGTCGGCGATCGCCGCCGCCGGCACGTACCTGCCGGTCTTGGGGTTCTTGTAGGTGAGGTTCTGCACCATCCCCTGGGTGAGCAACCGCTGGAAGGGTTCGTCGCAGGTGAGCAGTTGGCGATCGCGCAGCACCTTGGTTAAAAACCGGGAATAGAGCAGGTGCAGGATGGCATGCTCAATCCCCCCCACGTACTGGTCCACCGGCATCCAGCCCTTCACCCGATCAGCGGCAAAGGGTAGGTCGGCATTTTGGGCATCGGTGTAGCGTAGGAAGTACCAGGAGGAATCAATAAAGGTATCCATGGTGTCGGTTTCCCGGCGGGCCGGGGTGCCACAGGTGGGGCAGGGCACCTGCACCCAGGTCTCTAACTGGGCCAGGGGAGAGGCCCCCCGCCCGGAAAATTCCACATCCTCCGGCAGGGTCACCGGCAGATCCGCCTCCGGCACCGGCACCACCCCACAGGTGGGGCAGTGGATCACCGGAATCGGCACCCCCCAGTAGCGCTGGCGGGAAATCAGCCAATCCCGCAGGCGATAGTTGGCTTCCCCCTGGCCCTGGCCCTGCTGCTCTAGCCACTGAATCGCCGTCGCCACGCTCTGGCCGGGGGCTTTGCCGGCGGCTAACCCATCCAGGGGGCCGGAATTCACCATCACCCCCTCGCCGGGCCAGGCGGCGGTGAGGCTATCTCCCCCCAGGGTTTCCCCCGGGGGCTGCACCACCAGCCGCACCGGTAAATCAAAGCGGCGGGCAAACTCAAAGTCGCGCTGGTCGTGGGCCGGCACCGCCATAATGGCGCCGGTGCCGTAGCCCATCAGCACGTAGTCCGCCAACCAGATCGGTAGGGCCTCGCCATTCACCGGATTGATGCCGTAGCTACCGGTCCACACCCCGGTTTTTTCCCGGCCCTCGGCGGTGCGGTCCTGATCGCTCTGGGCCGCCGCCCGCTGGCAGTAGCCCCTCACCCCGGCGCGGCGATCGGGGGTGGTGAGGGGCTCCACCAGGGGATGCTCTGGTGAGAGTACTAAAAAGGTGGCCCCCCAGAGGGTGTCGGGGCGGGTGGTAAACACCGGCAGCTCCTCCCCCTGGGCGGTTTTAAACACTACCCGGGCCCCGGTGGATTTGCCAATCCAGTTGGCCTGCATCAGTTTGACCCGCTCTGGCCAACCGGTTAGTTGATCCAGGGAGGTGAGTAATTCCTCGGCGTAGGCGGTGATTTTGAGAAACCACTGGCGTAGCAGCTTTTTCTCCACCAGGGCCCCCGATCGCCAGGATCGCCCCTCACTATCCACCTGCTCGTTGGCCAGCACGGTTTGGTCCACCGGGTCCCAATTTACCGCCGCCTCCCGCTGGTAGGCCAGCCCCATGGCCAGCATCTGCAGAAAGATCCACTGAGTCCAGCGATAGTAGTCGGGGGCACAGGTGGTCACCTCCCGGCTCCAGTCGTAGGACAGCCCCAATTGCTGCAACTGCTGCTTCATCTGGGCAATGTTCTGCTGGGTCCACTGGGCGGGGTGAATGCCGCGATCGATGGCGGCGTTTTCCGCTGGCAGGCCAAAGGCATCCCACCCCATCGGGTGCAGTACCCGGTAGCCCTGCATCCGTCGCACCCGGGCTACCACATCGGTGATGGTGTAGTTGCGCACATGGCCCATGTGCAGGTTCCCCGACGGGTAGGGAAACATGGAAAGGGCATAGAACTTAGGCTGTTCGGCCCTTTCCGGAGCTTGATCTAGACCTTGATCAGCCCAGACCCGCTGCCACTTAGGCTCAATTTCCCCGGGGATATACTTGGACTCCACGGTCCTGGCTCCTACTGCTGCAATGATCAAAATAAAACGAGGGTTATTTTATCCCATCCTATCGGAAAGCCAACCGGTATAGGCATGGCCACCGGTTAATGGATCGGACAAGGCCAGTCAGTACCCTGGTTAGACCATAGGGGGTGCCCAGGGTCTTACCAGGTTTGTTTTCTGGGCCTGGGTCAGGGTCCAATGCCAGGGATTAGGGGTCAACAGCCTGCATCAGGGTTACCTCCCATACCAGTCGCGGCGTGACAAACTGCCGTAGCTGGCGTTTAGCGGTCTCCAGGGCTAATAGCCAGGGGCTGGTGGCGGAGGAGTGGTGCTGCCAGTACCAGTGCAGCAGATAGTCTAGCAGCCAGAGTTGGGTCTCCACATCCAGGGTTTTAGCTACCTGGCGGCCCAGGTCCAGGGCTTGCCGCAGGGTGGAGGGGCGCTGCTGCAGGCGGGTCAGCAACTCCGGGGGCATGGCTTGAAGTTGGTTGTAGGCGGCGATCGCCTGACCCGGACTACCCTGGGCCAGGGCCATCACCTGGGCATGGTGGAGAATCTCTGCCTGACCAATGCGGTCTAGAACCCTGGCCATATCCTCCGGACTTAGACGTTGAAAGGGGATGGTCTGGCAACGGGACACCAGGGTAGGCAGCAGGGCTTGCGGACCGGGGGCGAGCAGCACCAGGGTGGCCTGCCCCGGTTCCTCCAGGGTTTTCAGTAGGCCGTTAGCGGCAGCCTCCGCCATGGTTTCGGCGGCTTCAATCACCACCACCGCCCGCTCCGCCTCCAGGGGAGGGCGGCTGAGGAATTGGCCAATCTGCCGTATCTGTTCCAGGCGAATCTGGGGCGGGCTTTTGCGGGTAACTCCCTGATCGGCAGCGACGGAGACGGGCACCAGGCGGCTCTGGTGCAGGTAGGTGGGCTCCACCCAGAGTAGGTCCGGGTGGTTGCCCTGGCGAATCCGCCGCTGCAGGGCCGGCTGGGGAGAAACCGAGGCACTGAGCAGTAGGTCCGCCAAGTGGAGGGCGGCAGTGCGCCGCCCCACTCCCTCCGGCCCGGCAAATAGGTAGGCGGGGGGAACGCGGTCTCGATCCAGGGCGCGGCAGAGTAGGGCGATCGCCCTAGGTTGGCCAATCAGGTCGCTAAATCCTTCGGGTACCATTGCTCCAGGTAGGTTTCAACCACTGCGAAGATTGCCCCGGCTACTGCCGTCGGGCTATCTCCGGCCTTAATGGTAGCCCGGTTGTGGGGATACTGCTGGGCCAATGTCTCAAATCCTCTCTGCACCCGCTGGTGAAAGGTGAGGTCCGCCCGTTCCATGCGATCTCTCGCCCCCCGTTGGCTGACCCGCGCCAACCCCTGCTCCACCGGCAGCTGCAACCAGAGGGTGAGGTCTGGAGTTAAGCCAGCGGTGGCAATATGGTTGAGTTGGTGAATGAGCTGCAGATCTAGGCCACGACCGTAGCCCTGGTAGGCCAGGGTGGAGTCAACGAAGCGATCGCAGAGCACCCAACAGCCCCGTTCTAGAGCTGGCCTGATCACCTGAGTGACGTGCTGAGCGCGATCGGCGGCATAAAGGAGTAATTCTGTCCGGGGGTCGATGCTGACATCATTGTCCTGATGCAAAAGTAATTGTCGTAACCTTATCCCCAGATCCGTACCGCCAGGCTCGCGACTGGTCAACACTTGGGAAACCAGGCCCTGCTGCTGTAGCTGTTGAAAAGCATCACTATCAAGCAACCAGGTCGATAAAAGCTGAAGCTGGGTAGATTTACCACAGCCTTCCACCCCTTCTAAAACAATTAACTTGCCGGTCATGCCTATCTGATTGTCCAGGTCGAATTATAGCCCACTGCAAAACCATGGCTCACGGCAAAAGATTAAGCCTCCTAAACAGGGTTTCCAGGCTTCCAGTTTCTCAAAACCTGCCAAATGGCAATTAAGCCAGGTGCCCTGGAGCTATAGCCTTAAGAAATTATTAAGGTGAGGCTGGAATTTCCAGAAGATCAGCTATGCTCTCCATCAGGTACCTCCTAACTGCGTCTCCAGCCCCGTCTAACCCCTCTGTCGGTGTCCTAGTTTCGGGGCTGCTATCTCATCTAAGTTAGGGTTGTAGAAACTCTTAGCAGGTCAGGTGTAAGGTTTTTGCCTGTTGGGTACTATAGCGGATTTCACTCGGGTGAAGTGCGATGTTAACATACACCCTTCTCCCCCTTGCCAAGGGGGGAACGGTGTGAAACTCGTACAGCCAGGCACTGGGGGGTAGAACTGAGCAATGGGGTGTCTCACTCTATGGAGAGCCGCTATAGCCCATTAATAAATTAACTTATCTCGGGTTAAGTTGATACCCTTAAGGCATAGCTAGTGCTTCAAGCCTAAGGCTGGATGAGGTCCCTGACTAGCTATACTCTAGTCAGATAGAATGATGACCAGGTGGTTTCGTTAATTTTGGTTGAGGTCATGGGCGGAGGGGCTTGGCCTGGACATTCCCATGCCCCAGAGGTTTCCTTTCCCCTGTCTATACTTGATCTCCCACCAGGGCCAGGTCTGATTCTCCGAAGATGGCACTAGGTTGGCAATAGTACTTAAATTCCAGCAGGTTATGGAAGGGGTCTTCCAGGAAAAAGGTGCGGTGCTCCAGGGGGGTGTCAACAAAGCGCCGTTTTTCCGGTTGATAAAACCGCAGCTGGCAGTCTTTAGCTCGCTGTAGCAGGGCTTGCCAATCCACTTCAGCGGTGAAGATAAGGCCGAAGTGGCGGGGATAGATACCCTTTTGGGGGGTAAGATTAGGGCTGACATGGGCCACCAGTTGGTGGCCGTAAAGGTTGAGAATCAAAGAGGCGGGGGTTTCCCGACCGGGCTCACAGCCCAGCCCAGTCACATAAAACTGCCGGGTTTGGGTAATGTCACCGACCGGAAAGGCCAGATGGAAAATAGGAACAGTAGGGATCATAGCGGGCTTCTCTAGGGGTATGGCTAGCGAAACAACCTAGGGGAATTCTAGCTTACTCCTCTGGCAGGTTTGTATCCTGGGATTCCCAGAGAATCAGGGATGGGATTGCTGGCCAAGGCTAGGCATCCCCTGCCACTGTAGCCGTAGCCACCTGCAAGGGGGCGGCGACGAGCCAAAACGCCGCCAGTATTCGCTCTGACCGATCAACCGTGGCCTGAGGGGGGTGGCCAAAGCTATACTCTGCCAAGGCGATTTAGCGGCCAAAAGCGAAACCGGGCTCGACCAATTAGATTGCCCTGGGGTAACAGTCCCCAGACGTGGGAGTCGTTGCTATCGTTGCGATTATCCCCCAGGACAAACAGATAGCCGGGGGGCACGGTCAGGGCTGGGGTCTCGTAGAGGGGTGCCTCCAATCGGTAGGATTCCGCCAGGGGCTGGCCATTCAACAGTACCTGCCCCTGCTTAACCTGCAGGGTTTCCCCCGGTTCTCCAATGATCCGTTTGATAAAGGCTTGGCGGCCATCGTAGCCCAGATTCACCAGCTGGCTGGGGGGATGGAAGACGACGATATCCCCCCGATGGGGGGCGCGCCAATGGTAGCTGAGTTTGTCCACCACCAGACGATCGCCAATGTGCAGGGTTGGCACCATGGAACTGGAGGGAATAAACCGAGGTTCCGCTACCCACAGCCGCATCGTTAGGGCGATCACCAGGGCGATCGCCAACATCTTGAGATTCCCCTGCCAGCCCCCCCAGTGAGAGGCCTCGGGAATTTCCGATTCAGTGGGAGGAGAGGAAGGCTGCATGGCTTTTAGTAAACAACTATTTCAAACCTAGTATAAAGACATTGGTAACTCGACCACTCCGACAAGTCCTTGATAACCAGCCCCTCAGAAACTTTTACCAAAACTGTCCGGATGGCCTTGGCCCGGATGAGAAAAATAGATTAGGACCTGGGCCTAGCCCCCAATCCCTTGTTTGGATCATCCCCAAAGGTTGCCATGTTTTATCCCGTTGCCTGGCTCAGCGCCGATCTGCCCCCCACCCCTCCAGGGCCAAGCCAGCAATCCGGTCCAGGCCTCACCCAATCTACCCGAAGGGCGCTTAGTCAAGTAAATGGGCCAACCCCGACCGCCCTGCTTGACCAGGTGGCCTTTAGTACCGCCTCCCCCAGAGCAGGGGCGGTATTACGACAGGGAAACCAGGGAGCGGTGGTAAAACAGCTACAAGCCCACCTCCAGCAGTTGACCTACGATCCTGGTCCCATTGACGGTCAATTTGGTCCTTACACTGACCAGGCGGTACATCAGTTTCAAGGAGCTACCGGACTGGCTGTAGATGGCGTAGTGGGCCCTCGTACCTGGGCTCAACTGCAACGGGCTGCAGTTTTTACCACTACGGCACCCGATAGGCCTGCCCCCCTGCCTCAATTTTCTCCCGCCCTGCCCCAATTGTATTTCTATCCCATCGCCCGCATCCCCACCGGACCCGACAGCAGGACCCTGGGGCTACTGGTGATCGGCCTGGCTGGGGCAGGGCTAATGGCCTACCGGTTTCGCCCTAACCGCCCCAAACTGACGGCCCAGTTGCCGGTTTACTACCCCCAACCGGTCTATCCCCGTCGGTCGGTGGCGGTGCATCAACCCCAACCCATTTATCCGCCATCGGCAGCTTCGCTGGTCACCGATCCCCCCCCACCCATTAATCTAATCCCCAGTCCGGCCCCCCATCCGGAATGCCTGCCGGAGTTTCTCTACGATCTCCAACAGCCCCAGCAACGTCAGGCCCTGGAAATCGCTCTACAGGGGAAGACCTCCCAGACTACGCCGGTCCTGGCTACCCTGCTAAATCGCCTGGGCAGCTTCCCTGCGTTTCACCATGGCACTGGCCAGCCCTACACCTACCTGCTGCTGGATGATCTAGGGGGGTGCTTTCACCTCTGCAGCAATGAACTTTGGGTCACCCAGTCGGCCCTGCAGTGGTTGCGTCAGGAGACCCCCTATACCCTCACCATTCGTCGCCTGGATAGTAGTGGTGGCGTGGAAGACAGGGAGTTTACCGTTGCCCTCAGTCCTCGACAGTTAGCGGTGGCGGCCTAGGGGAAGCTAGGAACTTGAGGGTTTTTAGAGCTACGCAAGGGGAGGTCCGTAAAGCAGCCCCGGAACTTAGGCCAGCGCGCCGGCCTTAACGGGTCTGGACGAGGCTGTATTTTTGCTTAAACAGGGCCTGTTGAGTTTTGTGATCGACGATGGGGGAGGGGTAGTCAAGGCGATCGCACTGTTCCGGCGGGATTTTGCCACTGACCAGCCAGGCGGTCTCCAGCGATCTCAGCTCCGGTAACCATTGGCGAAGGTAATCCGCCTCGGGGTCAAACTTTTGGGCCTGGGTGGCGGGGTTAAAGATTCGCAACGGCTTAGGATCCATACCGCTGGAGGCACTCCACTGCCAGCCCCCATTGTTGGCTGCCAGATCACCATCCACCAGGTGCTGCATAAAATACTTTTCCCCCCACTGCCAGTTGATGATCAGGTCCTTAGTGAGGAAACTGGCCACAATCATGCGGCAGCGGTTGTGCATCCAGCCGGTTTGGTTGAGCTGGCGCATGGCAGCATCGACGATTGGGTAGCCGGTGCGACCTTCACACCAAGCCTGAAAGTGCTGGGTATTATTGATCCAGGGAAAGTCCCGCCATCGGGGGCGATAGGGGCCGTCGGCCAGGGCTGGAAAATGGTAAAGGCAATGCTGGTAAAATTCCCGCCAGGCTAACTCCTGTTGCCAGGTTTGCACCCCCTGGCGGCCCTCTTCGCTATTGGTCTGGGCCATCACCTCCTGGGCGGCGGCCCAGACGGTGCGGGGGCCAATTGCCCCCAACTTGAGGGCGGCACTGAGGCGGGAGGTGCCCTCCGTGCCGGGCCAGTTACGCTGTTCCTGGTAGGCGACGATGCCCCCCGCCACCTGACAAAACGCCTGTAGCTGGGCCTGGGCTGGTGCCTCCCCCGGCTCCACCGGAAAGCCCCCGTCCCAGACTACCCCGAGATCCTGGAGGGTAGGCTGGGCGATCGCCCCCGCCGCCGTAGCCGCCCCCTGCTGGGCCGGGCTGAGGCCGGTCAAGGCCTGGGGGGTTGGCCAGGGGGCCGTTTTGGCCTGTTTAATCCAATTCCGCCAGAAGGGGGTATAAACCGTATAGGGCTGACCAGCACCGGTGTAGATAGCCCCGGGGGGATGCAGTAACTGATCCCAAAAGTCTGCTTGGACCTCGATGCCCAGGCCCCTTAGGGCCGCCACTACGGACCGGTCCCGTTGGCGGGCGTAGGGTTCCCCGTCCTGGTTCCAGTAGACGGCGGTGGCCCCCAGGGCCCGGGCCAGATCGGCAATCTGTCGGGTTGGATCACCCCAGAGGAACAGCAGGTTCCCCCCCAGGGCCTGGTAGCGCTGCTGCAGGGCCGTCAGGCAACCCACCAGGTAGGCCAGGCGAGCCGGGGCCAGGTCATCGGCCTGCAAAATCCCTGGGTCAAAACAAAATAGCCCCACCACCTGGGGGCTGCGATCGCAGGCCGCCGCCAACCCCTGATTATCCTCCAGGCGCAGATCACGACGATGCCAAAACAATAGCAGGTCGGTCATTCTCCTCTCCCCAGGCCACTGCCACCGATAAGTAAACCCGCCATTAATTTAACCATTCGATTACGAATCCCATTCACCCAAGCCGGAAAAAAGGCAGACAGGCTGAAGGTTTTCCCGTAGTATCAGAAATATGTTAGATTCACCCAGGTAAACCCAGCAGGTTAGTTTGTCTGGTCCCCTGGGCTTCACATTCAAAACATATTTGAGGAGAGAATAGCACCATGGCAACCTACAAGGTGACCCTGATCAACGAGGCTGAAGGTCTGAATACAACCATTGATGTAGCTGGCGATGTTTACATCCTCGACGCGGCCGAAGAAGCGGGCATCGATCTGCCCTTCTCCTGTCGGGCTGGGGCCTGTTCCACCTGTGCTGGCAAAATTACCGCTGGCACGGTTGATCAGGGTGATCAGTCCTTCCTGGATGATGATCAAATTGCTGCTGGCTATGTGCTGACCTGTGTCGCCTACCCCACCTCTGACTGCACCATCACCACCCACGCGGAAGAGGAACTCTACTAATCCGTTCCTGGTGTACTTGACCCTGTTAAGAGCAATGCCCTGGGAAACTCCGGGGCATTGCTCTTTAGTTTTGATTTAGGTCAGAACCCTTAGGATAGGGTTGACTGATGAGTTTCAAGGCTCGTAATTGACAGACTTGCTGTCACAAACCATGAAATGGCCAATACTGGCTGCCTATTCTGGCCCGCCCGTCTTGTTATGCTGGGGCAGTCTGAGGACAGGAAATACACCCTATTTAGCCGCCGCTACGCATTGATTGACCAGGGCTTGCACCTGATCGACATTCTGCCAGCCTAAAATTTCCGTTACCTTCTTCTCCAGGGTCTTGTAGGAGCGGAAGAACTCGGCGATCTCATCCAGCCGGTGGGGAGCTATATCATCCAGCGATCGCACCCTGGCATAGCGGGGGTCAGCAGCGGGGACGCAGAGGATTTTCTCATCGCGATCGCCCCCATCAATCATTTCCAGCATGCCAATCGGACGGGAGAGCACCACACAGCCGGGGAAGGTGGGTTGATCGATCATCACCATGCCATCCAGGGGGTCACCGTCATCGGCCAGGGTATTGGGCACAAAGCCGTAATCACAGGGGTAATGGACCGAGGAGAATAGTACCCGGTCAAGGATCAGGGCATTTAAATCCTTATCGAATTCGTACTTGTTTTGACTGCCAGCGGGGATTTCAATCAGTACGTTAATCAGGCCCGGTTCGGGCTGGGCTGGGATGCGAGATAGGTCTACCATACTCCTCCAAGGATAAATAGGACGGGGGTAAATTAGGATAGGCGGTCAGAGATCCTAGTTCCGGTCGGTTGGGTTCTGACCAACTATCTATTCTACGGGCTGATGGCGGCCTTTCTACCCCTGGCGGCTTCCAGGGACTGCTGGCCCCAGGCTAGGATAGGGCCACCCCCTGGAGATCCCTGCTATGACCCTGTTGACCGGGGCCCTCACCCTAGAGCCCACCGCCGATGGTTCCTTCACCCTATTCTCAGAGGACTTTGGCGAGTGGTTTCACAGCCGCGAGGGAGCCTACACCGAGGCCTACACCACCTACGTCCAGGCTACCGACCTGGCCCAGCTGGCCCACTCAGGCCAGATCACTCTGCTGGATGTGTGTTACGGCCTGGGCTACAACAGCGCCGCCGCCCTCACCACCCTGCAGCAGGTCAATCCAGGGGCGACCTGTCATCTGGTGGGGTTAGAGCTGGATCCACGGGTACCCCAACAGGCCGTGACCCGGGGCCTGCTCAGCCCGTGGCCAGCGCCGGTGCAGCGGGTGTTGGCGCCGCTGGCCAGCGCTGGAGTCTACCAGCAGCATCCCCTCACCGCCCAGCTCTACCTGGGAGATGCCCGTCAAACCATTCAAATCCTGGTCAAACAGGGGTTTCAGGCGGATGTGATCTTCCTTGATCCCTTCTCGCCCCCCCACTGCCCAGAGCTTTGGACGGTGGAATTCATCCAGCAGGTAGCTGACTGTTTGGCCCCCCAGGGGCGGCTAGCCACCTATTCCTGTGCGGCGGCGGTACGCACTGCCCTGGGGCTGGCGGGCTTGGCCCTGGGCCCCACCCTGGCCAGTGGCCGTCGTTGGCCAGGCACCCTGGCCCAGTGGCAGCCCCTCGGGCTGGCTCCCCTTTCCCCCCAGGAGCAGGAACACCTGCTCACCCGCGCCGCTGTGCCCTACCGTGACCCTAGCCTGGGGGACAGCGCCGATCACATCCGCCAGCGCCGTCAGCAGGAGCAGGCCCGGTCATCCTTAACGCCAACTTCCATTTGGCGCAAGCGGTGGCTGGCCCCGTATCCCCCCTCCATTTAAATTGCTACCCTGGGTACTTAAGTACTGTGTCCCCATTGTCGCGTTTAGATAGGTCCTCTCCGTGGTTTCCCCAACCTCTCCCCCCGCTCGAGTCTTGGTGGTTGACGATCACACCCCCAGTCGTATGACCGCGGTTGCCCTATTGGTGGCCGAGGGCTACCAGGTGGATCAGGCCGATGGCGGGCTGACGGCCCTTGGTCACATCCTCAGCCATCCCCCCGATTTGATCCTATTGGATGTGATGATGCCGGGGCTGGATGGCTACGAGCTCTGTCGGCAGTTGAAACAGAGCGAGCAGACCCGCCTGATTCCGGTGGTGTTTATGACCGCCCTTAGCGATCGAGAGTCTCGCCTACGTAGCATTGAGGTGGGGGGGGATGACTTTCTCACCAAACCCGTTGATCGCCTGGAGCTGTCTGCCCGGGTAAAGTCCCTGATTTACCAGAAACGGCTCAACGAAGATCTAGACCACGCCGAGCAGGTATTGTTTGCCATCGCCCGCACCGTAGAAAGCCGCGACCCCAACACCGGCGACCACTGCGAACGGCTGGCCAAACTGGCCCATGCCTTTGGTCTCTACCTGAATCTGCCCCATCATCGCCTCAAGGATTTGATCTGGGCGGCCTACCTCCACGATATTGGCAAGGTGGGGATTCCCGATAGTATCCTAATGAAGAGTGGCCCCCTCACCGATGAGGAACGGTTAATTATGGAGCGCCATGTGTTGATCGGCGAAACCATCTGTTGCCCCCTGCGAATTATGCAGGGGGTGGTGCCGATTATTCGCCACCACCACGAACGGTGGAATGGTTCGGGCTACCCGGATGGTCTGGCGGGGACCGCTATTCCCGACCTGGCCCAGATTTTCCAACTGACGGATATTTTTGATGCCCTGGTCCATGCCCGTCCCTATAAGCCTCAGCTATCCATTGACCAGGCCCTGACCATCATGTGGCAGGAGGTGGAGCTGGGCTGGCGGGATCCCCTACTGATGGAGCAGTTTGAGGTCTTTGTCCACAGTGATGGGTTACCGATGGACCATCGGTTGGAGGCGGTGGCCCAGCCGGGGCTAAGCTCCTGTCCCATCGGCACCTACGGCCGGTCCCAGGGGTCACAAGGATGAAGCGGGGCTGGGCGATCGCGGTGGCACTACTGCTGGCGGGCTGTAGCCAGGATGCCCCCCTGCTACGGGTGGGGGCCAAGAACTTTGCTGAGCAGCAAATTATTGGTGAAATGTACGCCCTGATGTTAGAAGATAACGGCTTTACCGTAGAGCGCCAGCTAGACCTGGGGGATACCAACGTGGCCATGGCCGCCCTGGAAAGCGGCGACATCGATCTCTACCCCGAGTACACTGGCACCGCCCTGATGACGGTGCTGAATCTGCCCGCCAGTTCTGACCCCCAGGTGGTTTACGATACCGTCCAGCAGGCCTATCAAGATCAATTTGAGTTGGCGTGGCTGGATCCTTCCCCCATGAATAACACCCAGGCCCTGGCCCTGACGGAAGCCAGGGCTGATGCCCTAGACCTGCACACCCTATCTGACTTTGTGGCCCAGGCCAACAACCTGGTGTTAGCCGGTCCGGTGGAGTTCGAGGTGCGGCCCGATGGTCTGCCCGGCCTGCGTCAGGTCTACGGTGACTTCACCCTGCGGGACTACCGGGTGGTGGATCTGGACCGGCGTTATCAGGCCCTGGTGACCGGCGAGGCCGACCTGGTGGTGGCCTTTGGCACCGATGGGGAGATCGATGCCCTCAACCTGGTGGTGCTGCAGGATGATCGGGGCCTATTTCCCCCCTATCAAATTGCTCCCGTGGTGCGCCAGAGCGTTCTGGATCAGTACCCCGAACTGGCCACCGCCCTTAACCAACTCTCCCCCCTGCTCAACGATGGGGTGATGCGTCAGGTGAATTACCAGGTGACCGGCCAGAGCCGATCCCCTGAGGAGGTGGCCCGGGAGTTTTTGGTCAACAGTGGGTTGATCGCTGAGTAAGGTGACCCTGATCAGCTACGCTATACTTGGCCACGGGGTAGTTGCTTCTGGAGGGCTAATCAGAGCTGGTCAGTCAAGCATAGTCAGCAAGTATGGTCAGCAAGTATGGTCAAAGTAGAGGTACTAGAAAGGCCACAGCCAGGCCCAGCAGCACTAAAACCCGCAGCATCCGTAGGGGAGTAGAGGAAGCAGGCATCACAGGTTACCCCTTTACCGTCTAAACCGTTGACGAAGGGTCTGCCACCAGAGGGCAGGGGACTCTTCGGGGCGATAGCCCCACTGCACCATGGAGGCCAGCAGCGGCACCCCCCCCACCTTGAGGCTGATCACCAGATGCAGTATCAGGCTAATCAGTAGGACCAACCAGCCCAGCAGGTGAACCTGGTAGGCCAGGTGATGGGTTTCACCAAAGGGGAGCCAGGATTCCTGCATCATCCGCCCACTGATCACCGCCAGGGTGGCTGCTAGTAGCATCAGGCTATTCACCAGGCGCTGTAGATTGACCCACCACACCGGTTGCCCGGGCTGGTGCCAGAGCCGTCGCCAAAAATCTGGAAATAGCAAGCGCCGGCTGCCCCAGTAGAGACTATAAATCGCCAGACCGGTAAAGCTAATTAAAAAGAAGAGCCCAAAGGTGCCATGTACCCCCTGGGCATCGTAGAGTTCTGGCAATTTGAGGGTGCCAAAGCGACCATCGTAGGTGTTATAAACCCAAAAACCCGTGATCAGGGCGCCGATCGCTAAAAACCCACTGACACCGTGGACTAGCCGCAAAATTAAGGGTTGGTAGGGTATGGACTTTGGCATGGCATCGGCCTCAGGATTGCTCTAAGATTGCTGATATAGCGGTTTTCGATAGAGTGAGACCCCCAATTACTCAATCCTACCCCCCAGCATCTAGCTGTTGGAGTTTCACACTGTAACCCCCCCTTAATAAGGAGGAGTTGAGGGGGTACTCACACCGCACTTCACCCAAGTGAAATTCGCTATGCTAACCTTCCTTGACTACTTTAAAGCCCCAGTCATACCGGTGTCAAATCCTAATTTATCCCTCTCAAAAGTTCTTTCAATTATGATTTAACTATGAAAAGCGAGATTCCTATTTAGGTATGTATTGAGCCAAAATCCAGTACTATTGACAGCGATCCCTCCTCGGTTGATGATTCAATTATTCCCATTTAATTTTCGCTGTTTTTCCTAAAACCATGCCGTTCCTCTCTGGATTTACCCCAGCATTGTTGCTGATTACCCTGTCAGAATTAGGGGATAAAACCTTTTTCATTGGCATGATTTTAGCCACCCGTCATCCCCGGCGTTGGGTGTTTTTAGGCGTTACCCTGGCCCTGGTGGTGATGACGGTGTTATCGGTGTTGATGGGTCGTGTGGTGACGGTGCTGCCCCAGCGGTACGTGCAGGGGTTGACCGTGGCCCTATTCCTGGGCTTTGGTCTGAAGCTACTCTACGATGGCTGGCGCCTGGCCCTCACCTCGAACCTGGCGGAGGAACAGGCGGAGGCTCTGGAAACGGTGGAGGCGGCGGAACGGCAGCATTCGACCCTGTGGTCGATCCGGGCGGTGCTGGTGGAGGCCTTTACCCTCACCTTTGTGGCGGAGTGGGGCGATCGCACCCAGCTCGCCACCATCGCCCTGGCCGCCGTCCACCATCCCCTGGGGGTGATCCTGGGGGGCGTGGTGGGACATAGCCTCTGTGCGGCGATCGCCGTGCTCTCGGGGAAAGCTGTCGCTGGCCGCATCTCCGAACGCTGGCTCACCCTCAGCGGCGGTTTGCTATTTATTTTGTTTGGTCTGCTGGCGGCCCTGGAGCTGAAACCCTAGGCAAGGTCCTGGACCCTCTGCCTAAAAGTCAACAAAAAAGTATGGGTGGCTAGGCAAAGGGCCCTGGTCTAGGTACAATCCGACCAGGCTTTTAGGGGTTAGCTAATCGGTTATCGGATTCAATCAAGTCTTTTCTACTTGAGTTCTTCGACACTGACTCCGGCCGCCCGCTGACCCTAGACTATGGGGATAGCCAGGGAGTGAAACCCGGTCAAAAAAGATAGGGGCCAGGGCCTGGAGAGGAAAAATGACCCGATCAATGAAATATCAAACCGCCGATTTCCGTGGACTGGTGCGCTGGCTACTCCAGGAGGATCGAGCGGGACAAGGATCCCAGCCCTCCCACCCGCCCCAACATCCCTGGTGGCAGGTGATGTGTTTAACCGGGGTCGACTATTTTTCCACCCTGGGGTATCAACCGGGTATTGCCGCCCTGGCGGCGGGTTCCCTGGCCCCCGTAGCCACCCTGATCCTGGTGCTGCTCACCCTGTTTGGTGCCCTGCCGATCTATCGGCGCGTCGCCGCCATGAGCCCCCACGGGGAAGGTTCCATCGCCATGCTGGAACACCTCTTACCCTGGTGGCAGGGCAAGCTGTTCGTCCTCTGTCTGCTGGGGTTTGTGGCCACTGACTTCATCATCACCATTACCCTATCCGCCGCCGACGCCACTGCCCACATTATTGAAAATCCCCTGGTTCCCCACTTTCTATCCGCTCTACCGGTGGAGCTCACCCTGGTGCTGGTGATCGTCCTGGGGTTAGTCTTTCTTAACGGATTTCGAGAGGCGATCGGCTTGGCGGTGGTCCTGGTGGGCATTTACCTGCTGTTGAACCTGGTGACCATTGCGATCGGTTTGCAGGAGATTGGGCGTCACCCGGGGGTGCTCCAGGATTGGCGCACCACCCTGCTGACCAGCCATGGCAACCCCCTGATGCTGCTGGCCCTGGCGGCCCTGGTTTTTCCCAAGTTGGCCCTGGGGCTATCGGGGTTTGAAACCGGGGTGGCGGTTATGCCCCTGGTGCAGGGACACAGCGGTGACACCTCCGATCAACCCCGGGGGCGCATCCGCAACACCTACCGCCTACTCACCACCGCCGCGGTGATCATGAGTTTCTTTCTCACCACCAGTAGCCTGGTGACCACCCTGCTGATTCCCGCCGCCGCCTTTCAGCCAGGGGGGCCGGCCAATGGTCGAGCCCTGGCCTATCTGGCCCACGATTTTCTAGGGGATGGGTTTGGTACCCTCTACGACCTCAGCACCATTTCTATTCTCTGGTTTGCCGGCGCCTCCGCCATGGCCGGCTTACTCAGCATTGTGCCCCGCTATCTGCCGCGCTACGGCATGGCCCCCAGCTGGACCCTGGCTACCCGCCCCCTGGTGTTGATTTTCACCCTGATTGCCCTGGTGGTGACCCTGATCTTCAGGGCCGACGTGGAGGCCCAGGGCGGGGCCTACGCCACCGGGGTACTGGTGTTGATGAGCTCCGCCTCCCTAGCGGTGACCCTAGCGCTTCGTCGAGCGGCACCCGCTGACTCTCTGGGCATCCCCGAGGACAGCGACCCACCCGTCGCTTTCAGGCAATGGCGCCCACCAAGGTCTCCATCTGCCGCGACTGAAATCCTTTCGACTGTAGCCGACTCCC
>Ga0172372_10001507_pt1 | contig 36122 bp, 31 predicted proteins | sample LakKiv5m_2_FD_114544 | JGI IMG/M metagenome (GOLD analysis project Ga0172372, IMG submission 114544) | Freshwater microbial communities from Kabuno Bay, South-Kivu, Congo - kab_092012_9.5m | ecosystem: Environmental > Aquatic > Freshwater > Lake | place: Democratic Republic of the Congo... | reverse complement strand
CGACCCAGGCTTCTGGAACGCCCAGGAGCGAGCCCGAGAGGTGGTGCAGGAGGTCAAGACGCTGAAGGGATGGGTCGACCCCTACGACAAGCTGATCGGCCGCGCCACGAGCGCGATCGAACTTGCGGAACTCCTGGCGCTCGAGCCCGACGCCGAGATGGAGGCCGATGTCGCGCGGGAGGCGCAGGCGATCGCCGAGGAGACCGATGCGTATCGGCTCCGCTCATTGCTGCAGGGGCGCGACGACTTCCGTGATGCGCAGGTCGAGATCAGCGCCGGGGCCGGTGGGACCGAGGCCCAAGACTGGGCGCAGATGTTGATGCGCATGTACACGCGGTGGGCCGAGCGGAAGGGCTATACCGTCGACATCCTCGACCTCTCCGAGGGCGAAGAGGCGGGGATCAAGGGGGCGGTCCTCGAGGTGAAGGGGGACTACGCCTTCGGCTTCCTCCGTCCGGAGACGGGAGTGCATCGCCTCGTGCGCATCTCGCCCTTCGACTCGCAGGCGCGTCGGCATACGAGCTTCGCCTCGGTCTTCGTCTATCCCGTGGTGAACGAGGAGATCAACATCGAGGTGCGCGAGGAGGATCTGCGCATCGACGTCTACCGCGCCTCGGGGGCCGGGGGGCAGCACGTGAACAAGACCTCGTCGGCGGTGCGCATCACGCACCTCCCGACGGGGATCGTCTGCGCCTCGCAGCAGGAGCGCTCGCAGTTCAAGAACAAGGCGACGGCGATGAAGATGCTGAAGAACCGGCTCTACAACCTCGAGGCGGAGAAGCAGGCGGCGGCCAAGGCGGCGCTCGATGCGACCAAGCAGGATGTCTCGTTCGGGAGCCAGATCCGCAGCTACGTCTTCCAGCCCTACACGATGGTCAACGACCATCGCACCGAACTCAAGATCACCGATGTGCAGAAGGTGATGGACGGGGCGATCGACCCCTTCATCGAGGCGTATCTGAAGCAGAGTGGCGCACCGGCCGCCACGGGGGAGATGGGATGAGCGAGGAACTCAACTTCGTGATGCAGGCGCGGCGCGAGAAGCTGGCCGCGCTCGTCGCGGCGGGGGTCGTCCCCTTCGCGTACGGCTATGATCGCACGCAGCACTGCGGCCCGGCGGCTGGCCTGCTCGGGGAGGCGGAGGAAGGGCCGACGGTGCGACTCGCCGGACGGATCGTGGCCTGGCGCGGGCATGGGAAGACGATCTTCGCGCACCTCGCCGACGACACCGGACGTCTGCAGCTCTACTTCCGACAGGATCAGCTCGGGGCGGAGGCCTTCGCGCTCCTCGCGCAGCTCGATCTCGGCGACCTGCTCGGGGTGGCCGGGCCACTCTTCCGCACGCGGACCGGCGAGGTCACGGTCCGGGTGGAATCGTGGACCCTCCTCGCCAAGTCGCTGCGCCCGCTCCCGTTCGGGAAGGAGGAGCAGGTGGAGGGGCGGACCGTGCGCCACTCCGGCTTCGCCGATGGGGAGCAGCGCTCGCGGCAACGGTACGCCGACCTGGCCGTGCATCCCGAGGTGCGGCGGCACTTCGCCGCGCGCTCCAAGATGACGACCGCGATCCGAAGGGCGCTCGATGCCTGGGACTATCTCGAGGTCGAGACCCCGGTGTTGCAGCCGCTCTATGGCGGTGCGGCGGCACGGCCCTTCACGACGCATCACAATGCGCTCGACATGCCGCTCTTCCTGCGCATCGCCGACGAGCTCTATCTCAAGCGGTTGATCGTCGGCGGGTTCGAGCGGGTGTACGAGATCGGGCATGACTTCCGGAACGAGGGGATCGACCGCACGCACAATCCCGAGTTCACGATGCTCGAGTTCTACGAGGCCTATGCCGACTACACGGTGATGATGGACCGGGTGGAGCAGCTCCTGGTCACGGCGGCCACGGCGGTCCGGGAGGCATTGGGCGATGTGCCGCGGCTGCGGCACGACGGGTCCGAGGCGGGCCCCGTCCCGACCTTCCAGACCCCCTTCCCGCGCATCCCTTGGGTGCCCGCGCTCTCTCAGGCCCTCGGCGTGCCGGATGTGATGGCGCTCGATGACGCGGCGCTGCGGCGGGCGGCGGAGCAGGCGAAGGTCCCCGACGTCGCGAAGCTCTCGCGCCCCAAGCTCCTCGACGAGCTCTTCCAGGCGCATGTGGAATCGAAGATCGAGACGCCGACCTTCGTGGTCGATTATCCGGTCGAGCTCTCCCCATTGGCGAAGCCCCATCGCACGCTCCCAGGGCTCACCGAGCGATTCGAGCTCTTCGCGAAGGGGAAGGAGTTGGCGAACGCCTTCTCGGAGCTCAATGACCCGATCGACCAGCGCGCGCGCTTCGAGGCGCAGGCGCGGCTCAAGGCGGCCGGAGACGAGGAGGCGACCGGGGTCGATGAGGACTATCTCCGCGCGATGGAGTACGGGATGCCGCCGACGGGAGGGGTGGGGATCGGTCTCGATCGGCTCTTCATGTTCCTCACGGACACCCCGCACATCCGCGACGTGATCCTCTTCCCCCTCATGCGGCCGGAGTGAGGCGCGTGGCCGGGACCCGCGCGCTCGAGCTGGCGATCGCCTGGCGGTATCTCCGGAGCCGCCGCGGGTCCCGTCTGCTCTCGTTCATCAGCGTCATCGCCGTCGCCGGGGTGACGGTCGGGGTCAGCGCGCTGATCATCATCATCGGCGTGATGAATGGCCTGCAGACCGATCTGCGGGAGAAGATCCTGGTCGGGAGCCCCGATGTGCGGGTGCTCACCTATGGCGAGTCGCTCCGTATGGACGGGTGGCGACGCGCCGCCGCGCAGGTGGAATCGCTCCCCGGGGTCGTGAGCGTCGCCCCCTTCGTGGTGCATCAGGGGCTCGCCACGTTGGGCTCGACCTACTCCGAGGCGATCACCGTCGCGGGGATCGCGGCCCTCGACTCGGGGGCGATCCCCGTCACGCGGATCCGTGAGCATGCGACGAGCGGGGACTTCACCTTCCGCTCGTCGGACGGGGGGCGTCGTGGCGCGGTGGTCGGCTCGCTCCTCGCCTCGCGCCTGGGGGCGTACCCTGGCGCGACGCTGACCCTCGTCACCGCGAGTGGGGCCTCGCTGAATCCCGTGCTCGGCGCGGTGATCCCGCGCTTCATGGCGTTCGAGGTCACCGGGGTCTTCACGACAGGGATGTTCGAGTACGACAACGCGTACATCTACGTCGACCTTGAGGTGGGGCGAGAGTTCGCCGGACTCGATACGGCGGTCACGGGGCTCGAGGTCCGCACCACCGATCGCTGGATTGCCCCCGCGATCGCCGCGCAGATCGACTCGACCCTCGGCTATCCCTATCGCACCGTCGATTGGCAGCAGCAGAACCTCTCCCTCTTCCGCGCCCTCAAGCTCGAGAAGCTCGGGATGGCGGTCATCCTCGCGCTCATCGTGATGGTCGCGGCCTTCAACGTGGTGAGCACCCTTACGATGGTGGTGCGGGACAAGACGCGGGAGATCGGGATCCTCCGAGCGATGGGACTCCGGATGGAGGCGGTGCGACGGATCTTCCTCTGGCAGGGGGCGATCATCGGGGCGGTCGGGACGGGGGCCGGCGCCCTCCTCGGCGTCGGTGTGGGGCTGATGATCGACCGGTTCCGTCTGATCGCCCTCGATCCCTCGGTCTACTTCATCGAGTATCTCCCCGTCCAGCTCGAGGTGGGGGACACCCTGTTGATCCTCGTGGGGAGTCTCATGGTGACCCTGCTCGCGACGCTCCATCCCGCCTCGAGTGCGGCGCGCCTCTACCCGATCGAGGCGATCCGCAGCGAATGAGCGCTCCCACGCTTGGACCGGTGCTCGAGGCCATCGGTGTGACGAAGGGGTACCGCGGAGGGGATGGCTCCCTGCTGCGGATCCTCGATGGCGTCGATCTGACCGTGGGATCGGGGGAGATGGTCGCCGTCGTCGGGGCGAGCGGGGCGGGGAAGAGCACCCTGCTCCACGTGCTCGGCGCGCTCGACCGCCCCGATGCCGGCGAGGTCCGCGTCGTCGGCCAGCCGACGGCGGGGCTCTCCGATCTGGCCCTGGCCGCGCTGCGGAACCGGTCGATCGGCTTCGTCTTCCAGTTCCATCATCTCCTCAAGGAGTTCTCGGCGCTCGAGAACGTCATGATGCCGCTGCGGATCGCTGGCGTGGCGGACGGGGAGGCGCGGGACCGGGCGGGGGCGCTCTTGGAACGGGTGGGGCTCGCCGCGCGTCAATCCCATAGGCCCGCCGAGCTCTCGGGGGGTGAACAGCAGCGGACCGCGGTGGCGCGTGCGTTGGCGATGCGGCCGAGCCTGTTGCTCGCCGACGAGCCCTCGGGGAACCTCGACGCGCACAACGCCGAGCGGCTGCACGACCTGCTGGCGGAGCTGACCGGGGAGACCGGGGTCGGCGTGGTGGTGGTGACGCACAATCGCTCGCTGGCGGCACGCGCCACGCGGGTGTTGCAGTTGGAGGCCGGGCGGCTTCGTGCCGGGGCCGCGGACGACGGAGGCATGTGATGGTGTGCGACCAGTGTCGGGAGCGCGATGCCGTGGTGCATCTCACGCAGATCGTCGGTCAGACGGTCGCGCAGGTGCATCTCTGCGAGCAGTGCGCCGCCGAGCGCGGGATCGAGACCACCGTCACGGAGCCGACGCATCCCCTCGGGGACTTCCTGCAGGCGGTGCAGCAGCAGGCGGCCCAGCTCCCGGGCGATGCCGCGCGGTGTGCCTATTGCGGGACCTCGCTCCGGGATTTCCGTGCGAGCGGGCGGCTCGGGTGTGCGCAGTGCTATGGGGCGTTCGAGCAGAGCCTGCGGGAGTTGCTCCGTCGGGTGCATGGGTCGACGCGGCACGAGGGGTGGCGGTATGCGCCGGAGGAGTCGTCCGGCGCGGCGGCCGATCGCGAGGGGACCCTGCGCACGCTCCGCGAGCGACTCCAGCGCGCGATCGCCGACGAGGCGTTCGAGACGGCGGCGGCGTTGCGGGATGAGATCCGGGGGCTCGAGTGACGCTCGACCTCTCGTTGTTGCCCGATGGTGGGTTGCACTGGCTCATCGCCTCGGGGGAGCATGCGGGGATCGTGATCTCGTCCCGGATCCGGTTGGCCCGGAACGTGGCGGGGTTCGCCTTCCCGACGCGGGCGCGCGAGGGGGAGCGGCTCCGGGTGCTCCAGGAGGTCCGCGAGGCGATGCCGCGCGTGGCCATGCTCCGTGACGGGGCCTTCGTGCGCGTGGACGAGTGTTCGGCCCAGGAGCGGCTCCTCCTCCATGAGCGGCACCTAGTGAGCCGTGAGCTCGCGGGGGTCGACCGCAAGGGGGCGCTGCCGGGGGCGGGCGGGGTGATCGTGACCGGCGATGCCGGTGTGATGGTCAATGAGGAGGACCATCTGCGGGTGCAGACCTTTCGCTCGGGGTTCGACATCGCGGGGGCGCTGCGCGATGCGGAGCGGATCGACCGGGAGCTGGGGGAGGCGTTGCCCTATGCCTGGCACCAGGAGTTCGGGTTCCTGACCGCCTGTCCGACGAACACCGGGACGGGGATGCGGGCCTCGGTGTTGATCCACCTCCCGGGCCTGGTGCTCACCCAGGAGATCCAGAAGGTGCTGCAGGGGCTGCAGCACATGGGGCTCACCTACCGCGGGCTGTATGGTGAGGGGAGTGATGTCGTCGGGAACTACTTCCAGATCTCCAACCAGACGACGCTCGGCCGGACGGAGGACGAGCTGGTCGACCAGTTGACGCGGGTCGTGCGGCGCGTGATCGAGCGGGAGGAGGAGGCCCGACGGGTCCTGCAGCGTGACGCCGGCTATATTATCGAGGACAAGCTGTGGCGGGCCTACGGCACGTTGCGGCATGCGCGAAACCTGCCGGCCGAGGAGGCGATGACCCTGCTCAGTGCGGTGCGGCTCGCGGCGGGACTGAACCTGTTGTCCGGGCTCAGTGTATACACGCTGAACAAGCTGTTGGTCTTCAGCCAGTCGGCGCATCTGGCGCAGGCGGAGGGGCGGCCCCTCACGGAGGGGGAGGCGAACCTCGCGCGCGCGAAATACGTTCGACAGGTGTTGGCGAACGAGACACGACACACCGGGTGACCCGGACGACGGGTCGTCGAGGCGATCTCATGAACGGATATAACTTCACGGAACGGGTGCGGAAGGTCTTGGCGATGGCGCGCGAGGAGGCGGCGCGACTCCATCACGAGTACGTCGGCACCGAGCACATCCTGCTGGGGCTCATTCGCGAGGGCGAAGGGGTCGCGGCGGCGGTGCTCAACAACCTGAGCGTCGACCTCGAGGAGATCCAGCAGAAGATCGAGGAGACGGTGAAGAAGGGGAAGGCGGCGCAGGCCGCCGGTCCCGACCTCCCCTACACGTCGCGCGCCAAGAAGGTGCTCGAGCTCGCCATGGGGGAGGCGCGCGAGCTCAATCACAGCTACGTGGGGACGGAGCATCTCCTCCTGGGCCTCCTCCGTGAGGAGAAGGGGATCGCGGCCCAGGTGCTGACCGACGCGGGGGTGAACCTCGAGGCGGCGCGCGCCGAGACGCTGCGGCTCCTCGGGACCGAGATGCCGTCGAATGGCGAGGCGGCGCCCGCGGCGGCCGGGGCCGCGCCGCCGGCGTCCACCGGGAAGGGGGAGAAGAAGTCCAAGACGCCGGCGCTCGACCACTTCTGCCGCGATCTCACGGTGCTCGCCGCCGAGGGGCAGCTCGATCCGACGATCGGGCGGTTCAAGGAGATCGAGCGGGTGATGGAGGTCCTCTCGCGCCGCAAGAAGAACAACCCGGTGCTCATCGGCGAGCCTGGGGTGGGGAAGACCGCGATCGTCGAGGGGCTCGCGCAGATGATCGCGACGAACAATTGCCCGGATTCGCTGCGTGACCATCGCGTCCTCTCGCTCGACATGGCGGCGGTGATCGCGGGGACCAAGTATCGCGGGCAGTTCGAGGAGCGGCTCAAGGCCGTGATGAACGAGATCGCGCAGAACAAGCAGATCATCCTCTTCATCGACGAGCTGCACACCCTGGTGGGGGCGGGGGCCGCCGAGGGGGCGATCGACGCGAGCAACATGCTCAAGCCCGCGCTGGCGCGTGGCGAGTTGCAGTGCGTGGGGGCCTCGACGCTCAACGAGTATCGCAAGCACATCGAGAAGGATGGGGCGCTCGAGCGCCGCTTCCAGACGGTGGTGGTCGACCCGCCGTCGATCGAGGAGACGGTGGAGATCCTCAAGGGGCTCCGGGCGAAGTACGAGGAGCACCATCGCGTGACGATCCCCGACGAGACGCTCCTGATCGCGGCGAAGCTCTCGGAGCGCTACATCACCGACCGCTTCCTGCCGGACAAGGCGATCGACGTGATCGACGAGGCCGGGGCGCGGGCGCGGCTCGCGTCGCAGGTGCCGCCGCCGGAGGTCGCCGACCTCAAGGCGAAGCTCGAGCAGGTGAATCTCGAGAAGGATGCGGCGGTCCGGGACCAGAACTTCGAGCTCGCGGCCTCGCTCCGGGACAGCGAGCGCGATCTGCAGGGCCAGATCCGCGCGCGGCAGGAGGAGTGGGAGGAGCGTCGGCAGTCGATGCGGCCGGTGCTCGGGGAGGAGGAGATCTCCTTCATCGTGAGCCGCTGGACGGGGATCCCCGTGACGCGGTTGCAGGAGGCGGAGACCGCGCGGCTCCTGCGGATGGAGGAGGAGCTGCATGGGCAGGTGGTGGCGCAGGAGGACGCGATCAAGGCGGTGGCCCGGGCGATCCGGCGCAGCCGCGCCGGTCTCAAGGACCCGCGCCGGCCGATCGGGTCGTTCATCTTCTGCGGCCCGACCGGGGTCGGGAAGACCGAGCTCGCGCGCGCCCTGGCCACGTTCCTCTTCGCCGATCCCTCGGCGTTGATCCGGGTCGACATGAGCGAGTACATGGAGAAGTTCTCCGTCTCGCGGCTCATCGGCGCGCCCCCGGGCTACGTGGGCTACGAGGATTCCGGGACGCTCACCAAGGCGATCCGGCGGAAGCCGTACAGCGTGATCCTCCTTGACGAGATCGAGAAGGCGCACCCGGACGTGTTCAACATCCTCCTGCAGGTGCTCGACGAGGGGCATCTCACGGACAACTACGGCCGCGTGATCGACTTCAAGAACACCGTCGTCATCATGACGTCGAACGTGGGGGCCAAGGACATCACGCGGAATCGGAGCCTCGGCTTCGGGGCGGCGGACCAGGCGGCGGACTTCACGCGGATCGCGGACAAGGTGAAGGAGGAGCTGCAGCATGCCTTCAATCCCGAGTTCCTGAATCGGCTGGACGATGTGATCGTCTTCCATCCGCTGGGTCGGGAGCATATCGCGCAGATCGTGAGCATCCTGCTGGCGGATGTCCAAAAGCGCCTCGGGGACGAAGAGCTGACCCTCAAGCTGACCGAGGGGGCGGTGGACTTCCTCGTGAAGCACGGGTACGACCAGGCGTACGGGGCGCGGCCACTCAAGCGGGCGATCCAGAAGTGGATCGAGGACCCCCTCTCGGAGCGGATCCTCCTGGCGGAGTTCAGCCGTGGGGACGAGATCGAGGTCGATGTCTCGGAGGACGGGACACGGCTCTCCTTCCGCGCCCCCGTCCGGAGCGTCCCGAAGGCCTAGATCCCCAGCGGATTCCGGGGCGGTCCTCCAGCCCCCTCGACCCCCTCCAGCCCCCCGAACGGACCCCGGGGCGGAGGGACCGTTGAGGGGGCTGGTCGTGTATATTGCAAGGATGCGTCGACTTTCCTCGGTGGCAGCCGCAGTGGTCCTCGCGGTCGCCCCGTTACAGGCTCAGGATCCCGCCGAACTCACCGGCCGCTGCCTCACCCCCGACTCGATCGCGGTGCGGGGGGCGGGGCGGGTCTCTCGGGAGTCGATCCTCGCGACCAGCGGGATCGGGGCCGGGCAGACGCTCAGCTTCCCCGCGGTCCAGCGCGTCCTGCGCGACCTGTATGCGACCGGGGACTTCGAGACGGTGGCCGTCACCTGTGACCTCACGGTCCCGAGCCGCGCGCTTATCGTCGTCGCGGTGACCGAGCGGCCCCTGTTGCAGACCATCGAGGTCGCGGGGCCCAAGCGCCTCTCCCAGCGGAGCGTGGAGGATCGGGTCGAGCTCCTCGTGGGGCGCCCCGTCGATCCCGCCGCGCTCGCCAACTCCATGCGCCGGATCGACTCGCTCTATCAGGCGAATGGGTTCTATCTCGCTCGGATCGCCCCGGAGACCACGATGGTCGGGGACCGGATGCAGCTCACCCTGCGCGTGGACGAGGGGCGGCGGCTCGCCATCGCGGGGATCGACGTGCGCGGGAACACCCTCGTGAAGGACCGCGAGGTGGTCGGGGCGATGAAGACCAAGCCCGAAGGGTTCTTCTTCTTCCGGCGCGGGGAGTTCAACGAGGACACCTACGCGACCGACCTCGGGGAGAAGATCCCGAAGCTCTTCGCCGACCGCGGGCATGTGGATTTCCAGATCACGAATGACACGCTCAAGATCGACCGCGAGAAGGGCAAGGCGCTCCTCGAGCTCGAGGTCCAGGAGGGGCCGCAGTACCGCGTGAAGGCGTTCGAGGTCGTCGGGAATCGGCGCTTCTCCACGGAGGAGATCGCGGCGCGCTACCCCTTCACGACCCGCGACCCCTCGCTGACCGAGCGGGTGCAGGGGCTCGTGCGGCGGCGCGCCCCCGCCACCGACATCTTCGACCGGTCCCGCTGGGACGAGGCGACGCAGCAGATCAGCACCCTCTACAGCAACGAGGGGTACATCTACGCGCAGGTGCGTCCGGTGATCGAACGGGATCCCTCGGACAGTGCCGGCTATGTGCGGCTCCGCTGGGATATCCAGGAGGGGACTCCCGCGATCATCAACCGTGTGGACATCCTGGGCAACGACTTCACCGTCGAGAACTGCATCCGCGACCAGTTGGTGATCATCCCTGGCGACGTGTTCAACCAGGAGCGGATGATCCGCAGTTGGCGCAGCATCTCGAACCTCGGTTTCTTCGAGGCCCCCCTCCCATTCCCGGATGTCCGCCCCGCCAACCAGGAGGGGGATGTCGACATCGTCTTCCGGGTGAAGGAGAAGCGCACCGGGAACGTGAACTTCGGTGCCTCGGTGGGACAGGGGGTCGGGCTCGGTGGCTTCATCGGGCTCGAGCAGCCGAACCTCTTCGGCAAGTGCAAGCGCGGCTCGCTGCAGTGGCAGTACGGCCAGTTCATCAACGACTTCAACTCGTCGTATGTGGATCCGCAGATCCGCGGTTCTCTGATCTCCGGTCAGGTGAACGCCTACCGCTCACAGGCCCGGTTCCGGATCGCCGATCTTGGGCGGACCACGCGCACGGGTGGCACGCTGCGCGTCGGGTTCCCCTTCCCGCGGAGCCGCTTCGCCCGCGTCTTCGTCTCCTACGGCTTGGAGGGCGTGCGCTTCGGGACGGATGGACTCCTCGGGACGGTCACGACCGACCAGTGCGCGGGGTGCATCCGGAGCACGGTGGGGGTCGACATCAGCCGCGATACGCGGCTCGACATGCCGTTCGCGACCGAGGGGCAGCTCCAGTCGTTCAGCGCCGCCTTCAACGGTGGCCCCCTTGGCGGGACGGCGACCTACCAGCGCTACACGACCGAGTTCCGCAATTACACGATCATCGGGCGCCTGGGGGGATCGAAGCCGGGGAGCCAGCCGCTACGCCTCACCTTCGGCCTCTCGACGCGGGCGGGGGCGGTGTTCGGTGACCCGGGGCAGTTCTTCTGGTCGCAACAGTTCTCGCTCGGTGGTGTGCAGTTCGGGGAGCCGTTGCGCGGGTATCCTGAGTTCTCGATCACGCCGAACGGCTTCACCACGGCGACCGGGACCTTCAACGCGCAGCGGGAATCGTTCGGCAGTGCCTTCTTCGTGAGCACGGCCGAGGTGGGCTTGCGGTTCAATCAGTCGGTGTACATCAACATGTTCTACGACGCGGGTAATCTCTGGGCGCGCCCACGGGACTTCGATCCCACGCGGCTCTTCCGGGGGTCCGGTGTCGGTCTCAGCACCGTGACGCCACTCGGGCCACTGGGCATCGATTATGCCTATGGCTTCGATCGGCGTGACGCGTTCGGTCGTCCCGACCCGAAGTGGCAGTTGCACTTCCGGCTCGGCCAGGTCTTCTAACCCTTCGGAGTGTCCTCACCCATGTTCGTCCCGCTTCGCGGCCTCGTCCTCGCCGCCCTCACCATCGCGGCCGTTGCCGCGCCCGCCGCCGCCCAGACCAAGGTGGCCTTCGTCGACACCCGCAAGATCCTGCAGGAGATGCCGGGTCGGAACCAGGTCGAGGCGCGTCTTCGGACCGAGATCGATGCGCTTGGTGTGCGCGAGAAGGTCATGGTCGACTCGCTCAACGGCATGCTGAACGCCTTCCAAAAGGACTCCGCGACGCTCACGCAGGCGGATCGCACGAAGCGGTTCACCGAGATGCAGGCCTTCGACGCGCGCTATCGCGACACGCTGGAGGTCCTGCAGCAGGAGGCGCAGGCGAAGCAGGCGGAGGCGATGCAGCCGCTCTTCGATCAGATCCGTGAGGCGCTCGAGATGGTGCGGGCCGCCGAGGGGTACGCGATGATCTTCGACATGGGGGCGCAGGCGAACCCGATCGTCGCGATGGACAAGAACCTCGATCTCTCGGACAAGGTGATCGCTCGGCTCCGCACGATGCCGCAGGCTCGTCCGGCGGCGCAGCCCGCGCCCGCCCGCCCGCCGGCCGCCGCTCCGGCCGCCCGTCCTCCCGCGGCCGGCCCGACGGGTCAGCCCGCCGGCGTCCGTCGCCCGTAATCGCGGCATCGGCCATACGGAGGCCGCGGTCGTGACCGCGCCATCGTCCGGCTCCCTTCGGGTCGCTGACATCGCCGCCATGCTGGGCGCGACGATCGTCGGCGACCCGACGGTCGTTGTATCCGGGGTCGCGCCACTCGATCGGGCGCGCCCCGGCGAGCTCTCCTTCGTCGCCTCGCCGCGCTATCTCGAGCTCTTCGCCGCGACGGCCGCGAGCGCGGTCATCGTCACCCCGGAACTCGTGGAGGCGGTGGGGCCCTGTGCGACGCGGCTCGTGGTGGCCAAGCCCCACGAGGCGATCCTCGCCGTGATCGCCCATCTCCATCCTCGGCCGGTCCCTCCTTTCCTCGGGGTCCATCCGACCGCGGTGGTCGATGTGGGGGCCGTGGTCGCGCCGGAGGCCTGTGTGGAGGCGTTCAGCGTGATCGGCGCCGGGGCGACGGTCGGCGCCGGGGCCTGGATCGGCCCGCACTGCGTCGTCGGGGCGGGGAGCACGATCGGTCCGGAGGCCCGGCTGGTCGGTCATGTCACCATCTATCCCGGGTGTCAGGTCGGGGCGCGCAGTCTGCTGCACGCCGGCGTTCGGGTGGGGAGCGATGGCTTCGGCTTCGTCTCCCGCGAGGGGGCGCATCAGAAGATCCCCCACGTCGGCGGGTGTGTCATCGGAGCGGATGTGGAGATCGGAGCCAACTGTACGATCGATCGCGGAAGCATCGATGACACAGTGATCGGGGATGGCACCAAACTCGACAACCTCGTGCACATCGGGCACAACGTCCGAGTCGGGACCCACTGCCTGATGGCGGCCGGCTGCGTGGTGGCGGGATCGGCTCGGCTCGAGGATCTCGTGACGCTCGCCGGTCAGGTCGCGATCGGGGGGCATCTGACCATCGGTCGGGGCGCGCGGATCGCCGCCAAATCGGGCGTGATCAAGGATGTCCCGCCCGGGGAGACCTGGAGTGGGTTCCCCGCGCGCCCGCATCGCGAGGAGATGCGGCGGGCGGGGGCGGCGGCGCGCCTCCCTCGGATCATCGCCGCGCTCGAGCGGCTCGTCGGTGGCGAGGCGGCCTCCTGATGGGTCGGCAGACCATCGCGCGAGCGATCACGATCTCGGGGGTCGGTCTTCACCTCGGGCGTCCCTGCACGTTGACCTTCGAGCCCGCCCCGGCGGGGTGGGGGCTCCAGTTCCGTCGGACCGATCTTCCCGACGCGCCGGTGATCCCGGCGCACGTCTCCGTGGCGGTGGCGGCCGAGCGTCGCACGCAGCTGGGCGAGGGAGCGGAGGCGCTGCACACGGTAGAGCATGTGCTGGCGGCGGTCGCGGGGCTCGGGATCGACGACCTGACGATCGCGATGGATGCGGCGGAGCCCCCCATCATGGATGGGTCCGCGGAGCCGTTCCGTGCGGCGTTGCTCGAGGCGGGGCTCGTCGACCATGGAGGGGAGGTCGCGGTGCTGCGGCTCCGCGAGCCGGTGCGCGTCGTCGATGGGGAATCCACGTACGTGGCGACGCCGGCCGAGGCGTTGGCGCTCGATGTCCGGATCGATTTCCCCCATCCGCTCATCGGGGCACAGGCCGGGCAGTGGACGGTGACGCCGGCGAGTTTCGGTTCGGAGCTCGCCGCCGCGCGGACCTTCGGCCTCCTGAGCTGGGTGGAGGCGCTGCGGGCGAAGGGGTTGATCCAGGGGGCCTCGACGGCGAACACGATCGCGCTCGACGCGACCGGGGTCGTCGAGAACACCCTCCGGTGGCCCGACGAGTTCGTCCGGCACAAGGCGATGGATCTGGTGGGCGATCTGGCGCTCGCCGGTCGTCGGGTGGCCGCGCACATCACGGCCACCAAGCCGAGTCATCGTGGGACCGTCACCCTCGTGCGGGCGATGCTCGCACAGGCGGCAGGGCACTCGAACAGGGAGCAATCGGTGGACATCGAGCAGATCATGCGCATCCTCCCGCATCGGTATCCGTTCCTCCTCGTGGATCGGATCATCGAGATGCAGGAGAAGACCCGGATCGTCGGGATCAAGAACGTCACGATCAACGAGCCCTTCTTCCAAGGGCACTTCCCGGGGCACCCCATCATGCCGGGGGTGTTGATCGTGGAGGCCATGGCCCAGGTGGGCGGCGTGCTCCTGATGGGGACAGTCGATGCGCCCGAGACCAAGGTCGTCTACTTCATGTCGTTGGACAACGTGAAGTTCCGGCGCCCGGTGAAGCCCGGGGACCAGCTCCGGATCGAGGTGGATATCGTCCAGCTGCGCAGCACCATGTGTCGGATCAAGGGGGTGGCGAAGGTGGATGATGTCGTGGTCTGCGAGGCCGACATGGCGGCCGTGGTGCGCGACCGATGAGCGCGCGCATCCATCCCTCGGCGATCGTCGATCCCGCGGCGCAGCTCGGCACCGATGTCGTCGTCGGCCCATGGGCGATGATCGGTCCCAACTGTACCGTCGGTGACGGGAGCATCATCGAGACGCGTGCCGTCCTCGAGGAGCATGTCCATCTCGGTCCCCGCGTGACCGTGGGCATCGGCTCGGTGCTCGGCGGCAAACCCCAGGACCTCAAGTTCAAGGGCGAGGTCACGACGGTCGAGATCGGCGAGGGGACGACGATCCGCGAATACGCGACGATCAACCGCGGGACCTCGGAGTCGTACAAGACGACGGTCGGTCGGAACTGCTTCCTGATGTCGTACGTGCACCTCGCACACGACTGTCACATCGGCGACGGGGTGATCATCTCGAACGCGACGCAGCTCGCCGGCCACGTGAGGATCGACGATCGCGCGATCATCTCGGGACTCTGTGCGGTGCATCAGTTCGTGAAGATCGGTCGCCACGCCTTCGTGGGGGGGATGTCGCGCGTGGCCAAGGATATCCCGCCGTATGTGAAGGCGGTGGGGAACCCGGTGAAGCTCTACGGACTCAACTCCGTCGGGCTGCAGCGCAGCGGCTTCGCCGAGGAGACGGTCGCGGAGCTCAAGAAGGCGTACCGGTTCTTCTTCCGGTCGGAGGAGAACATCACGCAGGCGCTCGAGCGGGCGCGAGCCGAGCTCAGGCCGCTCCCGGAGGTCGAGGCGTTCATCGCCTTCGTCGAGGCGAGCGGGCGTGGGGTCGTGGTATGACCCGCCCGCCGGTGCGCGTCGGGGTGATCGGGGCGGGGAGTCTCGGCTTCCATCATGCGCGGTTGCTGCGCGGCGTGCCCGGCGTGGCGTTCCGGGGGATCTTCGAGGCGAATCAGGAACGGGCCGGGGTGGTCGCCCGCGAGCTGGAGGTTCAGGCCCACCCGTCGCTGGACGCCCTCCTCGCCGAGGTCGATGCGGTCTCGATCGTCGTGCCGACGCCCTTCCATCATCAGGTGGCGATGGCGGCGCTCGCGCGGGGGAAGCACCTGCTCATCGAGAAGCCGATCACCGTGACGCTCGCCGAGGCGGATGAATTGCTCGATCTGGCGGAGCGACAGGGGGTGTTGGTGCAGATCGGGCATATCGAGCGATTCAATCGTGCCGTGCGCGCCGCGCTGCCCTTTGTGGATCATCCGCTCTTCATCGACAGTGATCGGCTCGCCCCGTTCAATCCGCGTGGTAGTGATGTGGCGGTGGTCCTCGACCTCATGATCCACGACATCGACCTGGTGCTCACCCTCACGGGGTCGCCGGTGACCGAGGTCTCCGCGGCGGGGCTCCCCGTGCTGACGCCGTCGATCGATATCGCCGACGCGCGTCTCCGCTTCGCGAGTGGGGCGGTCGCGACGATCACCTCGAGCCGCGTCTCCAAGGATCGGATGCGGAAGCTGCGCATCTTCCAGCGCAACGGGTATCTCTCGCTCGATCTCGCGGCGGGGACGGGAGAGATGTATCGGCTGCGAGGCGATGTGGACCTGGCGACCCTCGCGCAGCAGGCCCAACCGCTGGAGGCCTTCGTGGAGCGGCTGCCGCTCGAGGCGCCGGAGGGGGAGCCACTCAAGCTCGAGCTCGAGAGCTTCGCCGCCGCCCTCCGTGGTGAGGCGCCTGTGGCGGTGACGGGGCGGGCGGGTCGGGACGCCCTCGCGGTGGCGCTCCAGATCGTCGCCGATATCGAGCGGGGCTCCCCGTTCGCCGCGCTCGGCGCCCGGGCGTGACGGTCCCACGTGCGTGAGATCCTGATCCTCGCCGGGGAGGCGTCCGGCGACCTGCATGGCGCGCTGCTCGCCGAGCCGCTGCGGGCGCTGCGCCCCGATCTGGCGCTGACCGGGACGGGGGGCGCGCGCATGCGTGCGGCGGGGGTGGAGCTCTTGACGGAGCATGCGGGGGTCGTCGGCTTCGTCGAGGTGATCCGGCATATCCCGGCGCATCTGCGGTTGCTGCGGCAGGTGAAGGCGCGGCTGTCGAGTGGGCGGGTCGCGCTCGTGATCTGCATCGATTACCCGGGCTTCAACATGCGGGTCGCCGCCGCGGCCAAGGCCGCCGGGGTCCCGGTGCTCTACTACATCACCCCACAGGTCTGGGCGTGGAAGGCGGGGCGGATGCGGGCGATGGCGGAGACGTTCACCAAGGCGGCGGTGATCCTCCCCTTCGAGGAATCGTTGCTCCGGGCCGGCGGCGTCGACGCCACCTTCGTGGGCCATCCGCTCCTGGATCGTGCCGCGGCGATGCCCGATCGCGCCGAGGCGCGTCGTCGCTGCGGTCTGCCCGAGTCGGGGGAGGTGTTGGCGCTCTTCCCGGGGAGCCGCGCCGAGGAGATCCGTCGCCACCTCGCCGACTTCGTCGCGGTGGCGCGTCGGCTGCAGGCGGCGCGTCCCGGTCTGCAAGTGGTGCTCAGCGCCGCGCCGACGATCACCTTCGCCCCCGGTGAGATCCCGTTCCCGGTGATCCGCTCGGCGAGCTTCGATGTGCTCCGCGCCGCCGACGTGGCGCTGTGCAAGAGCGGGACCACGACCCTCGAGGCGGCGGTGGCGGGGTGTCCCTGCGCGATCGTCTATCGGACCAGTCCGATCTCGTACGCGATCGCCCGGCGTCTGGTGCGGATCCCGCACATCGGCCTGCTGAACATCGTGGCGGGGCGGGAGGTCGCTCCGGAGTTCGTGCAGGACGCCTTCATCCCTGAGGCGGTCGCGGCGGCGCTCGCACCCCTCTTCGACGCCGAAGGACCGGCGCGCCGGCGGATGCTCGACGGGTTGGCCGAGGTCCGTGGGCGACTCGGCACGGCGGGGGCGAGCGCGCGGGTGGCGGCCATGGCGGCGGAGATGGCGCGGTGAACAATGTGTCAGGGGGCGTTGTGATCGACGCGGCGAGCGCGGCCAGCGCCGAGCGCCGCGAGCGGAAGGTGCGTCGGACCGAGCGGCTCGTGTCGGTCGTCGTGCGGCTGCTCGCGCCGACCTGGCGCTTCGAGTTCGTTCGGGCGGATCAACTGCCGTGGCGCGAGTTGCCGCCTCGGTCCTTCATCTTCTCGATGTGGCACGGGGAGCTCCTCCCGATCATCTGGGCGCATCGTGAGAGAGGGATCGTCGGGATGGTGAGCGAGCATGGGGATGGGGAGGTGCTCTCGCGGATCGTCTCCCGATGGGGGTACCGTCTCGTCCGTGGCTCCACGACCCGCGGGGCGGGGCGGGTGCTCCTCGCCTTCGTGCGAGAGCTCCGCGCTGGTGCGGTCGGGATGTTGACCCCCGATGGGCCCAAGGGGCCGGCCGGGGTGCCGCAGGCGGGGGTGCTGCTGGCGTCCAAGCAGTCGGGCGCCCCGATCGTCCCGGTGCGGTGTGAGGCCTCCCGCGCCTGGCGACTCAAGAGCTGGGACCGCTTCCTGATCCCGAAGCCCTTCGCTCGGCTCCGCATCACCTATGGGGATCCGTGGGTGCCCGAGGGGACGGATGTGTCGGCGCTTGACGAGTTGGCTCGACGGATGGGGCCTCCCTGATGCGTCGAGGGATCGCGAGGGTCGTGGAGCGCTCCTGGCGCGAGGGGGGTGTGCTCCCCGCGCTCCTCTCCCCACTCAGCTGGCTGTATCGCGGGGTGATCGCGACGCGCACCACGCTCTACGATCGTGGCATCCTCGCGAGCCATCCGCTGGGGCTCCCGACGATGAGCATCGGGAATCTCACCGTCGGTGGCACGGGGAAGACCCCGATCAGTGCCTGGGTGGCTCAGGAGGTACTCCGCCGTGGACTGCGCCCCGCCATCCTGCTCCGTGGCTACGGCGACGATGAGCCGGCGGTCCATCGGCAGCTCACCCCCGCGGCGGTGGTGATCCCCGATGCCGACCGGATCCGCGGAGCGGCGGCGGCGCGTCAGGCCGGGGCGCAGGTCCTTATCCTGGACGACGGGTTCCAGCACCGGCGAGCCGCGCGGGACCTCGATTTGGTGCTGGTCGCCGCCGAGCAGGGGCTCCCCACGCGCCTGCTCCCTGCCGGCCCCCTGCGCGAGCCGCACCGGGCGATGGCGCGCGCCTCGGTCATCATCGTCACGCGGAAATCGGCCTCCCTGGCGCAGGCGACCGAGGTCGCCGCCGCCTGGAGTCGCTTTGCCCGCGGCGCCCCGGTCGTGCTCGTCTCGCTCGTGCTCGACGCCGTCTGCCCCGTGGCGACGGGCTCGGTTGGGCCGCTCCCACTGAGCGCGCTCTCCGGGCAGCGGGTCCTGGCGGTCGCCGGGATCGGGGATCCGAGGGCCTTCGGCCGGCAGATCGAAGGGGCGGGGGCTCAGGTCGCGCTCGCCGCCTTTCCCGATCACGCCCCGTTCCGCGAGGCCGAGATCGAGTCGTTATCGGCCCGGGCGCGCGAGGTCGATCGCGTGGTATGTACGCTCAAGGATGCTGTCAAGCTGGGGGATCGCTGGCCTCGCAACGCCCCCCAGCTTTGGTATCTTTCCCAGCGTGTCGTCATCGAGCGGGGGGGCGAGGTGCTCCAGGCCCTCCTCGATCGCACGGTGATGCCACGTGATGGGTGACCTGACGTTCCCCCCAACCGCCGGTCGACGCACCGGTTCTGTCCCCTTCGTGCATGCCAGACCTCCGTCTGCCCACTGATACGATCGTCCTTCCCGACAAGGACCGGTTCCTCAATGAGGAGAACCCGTTCGAGGCGATGATGTCGCGGTTCGACCGCGCCGCGCAGCTCCTCGATCTCGAGCCCGGGATCTACAAGGTGCTGCGCAGCGCCGAGAAGGAGATCACCATCTCGATCCCCGTGATGATGGACGACGGGGAGGTCGAGGTCTTCACGGGGATCCGTGTCCTGCACAACACCTCGCGCGGTCCCGCCAAGGGGGGGATCCGCTTCGACATGAACGTCTCCTTGGACGAGGTGAAGGCCCTCGCCGCCTGGATGACGTGGAAGTGCGCGGTCGTGAACATCCCGTTCGGTGGGGCGAAGGGCGGGGTGATCTGCGATCCGCACAAGATGTCGGTCGGGGAGCTCGAGCGCGTCACGCGCCGCTACACCTCCGGGATCATGGCCACCCTGGGGCCCGATTCCGACGTGCCCGCACCCGATGTGAACACCAATGAGCGAGTGATGGCCTGGCTCATGGACACGTATTCGATGCACAAGGGGTTCACGGTGAACGCCGTCACCACCGGCAAGCCGGTGGAGATGGGGGGCTCGCTTGGCCGTCGCGAGGCGACGGGGCGGGGCGTGATGCTCACCGCGCTGCAGGCCCTCGACCATCTCAAGATGCCGGTGAAGGGGGCGACGGTCGCCGTGCAGGGGTTCGGCAACGTCGGCTCGATCGGGGCGCGGCTCCTCGCCGAGGCGGGGTGCAAGGTCATCGCGATCAGCGATCGCTCCGGGGGGTGGTATAACCCGAAGGGGTTCGATATCCCGGACGCGATCGCCTACGTGAAGGCGAACAAGACCCTCGAGGGCTATGGGAAGGGCGAGGCCATGACCAACGAGCAGCTGCTCGAGGTCGAGGTGGATGTGTTGGTCCCCGCCGCGCTCGAGAATGTGATCACGACCAAGAACGCCGAGCAGATCAAGGCGAAGATCATCTGCGAGGGGGCGAACGGCCCGACCTCGGCAGCGGCCGACTCGATGCTGGATGCGAAGGGGATCTTCGTGGTGCCCGACATCCTCGCGAACGCCGGTGGGGTGACGGTGAGCTACTTCGAGTGGGTGCAGAACCGCGGCGGGTACTACTGGACCGAGCAGACGGTGAACGATCGGCTGCGCGAGATCATGGTGAACAGCTTCCGCGAGGTGCTCAAACTCTCGCAGCAGCACAGGGTCAACATGCGGACCGCGGCTTACATGGTCGCGATCAGCCGCGTGGCCACCGTGCACCGCCTCCGCGGTATCTACGCGTAAGGGATCGGAGCGCGCCGCGTGGGCGTCGGCGTCTACGTGGTCGGTCGGCCCCGGGACACCGCGCTCGGGGCCGCGATCGCGGAGTACGAGCAGCGGGCGGCCCGCTATTGGGACCTCGAGGTGGTGGAGGTCAAAGGGGGCGGAGCACGTGGCGGGGACGGGCCCGAGGTGGTGATGCGGCGCGAGGGGGAGCGGTTGCTCGAGCGGATCGCGCCGGGCGCGCAGGTCGTGCTCTGCGACGTCGGTGGGGAGATGCTCGATTCCGCGCAGTTCGCCCGGTGGATGCTCGAGCGACGAGACCTCGCGCAGTCGGTCGCCTTCGTCATCGGTGGCGCGTATGGGGTGAGTCCTGAGGTGCGGTCACGAGCGCGGCGGCGGATGGCGTTGGCACCCTGGACCCTTCCGCATGAGCTCGCGCGTTTGGTGCTCGTGGAGCAGCTCTATCGCGCCGGGACCATCGGGCGCGGCGAACCGTATCACAAGTGAGGATGGTGTCCGTGGAGGCTGCCGAGGGATCCTGTCGCTGCCGTACGTCGCGTCGGAGGCTCGCGTGAGCGCGCCGCGCGTCGTGACCGAGGCCCTCGGTGGTGGGACGCTCTCGCGGGCGATCCAGTCGGGGGCCGTCCCAGCGGAGTGGGTCGCGCCGGTGCCGCGGCGGGTGGCCGAGTGGCGGGCGCAGGCGACCCGCGTGCAGGGACGGTTCGGTGGGGCCGCCTGGTACGCCGCTCTGGAGCCGGCCTTCGCCGCCTCGGGGGCCGCCGCGGCCCGGCTCGATCGTGTCGTCCGGGCCGGAGGGATCGTCGTCACCACCGGCCAGCAGCCCGGGCTCTTCGGGGGGCCGCTCTACACCTGGCTCAAGGCGCTCTCCGCGCTCGCGCTCGCCGATCGCATCGAACGCGAGACGGGGATCCCCGCCGCGCCGGTCTTCTGGGCGGCGACCGATGACGCCGATTACGCCGAGGCCTCGTGGACGGCGGTAGCGACCGAGCTCGGCGTGCGGCGGCTCACGCTCCCCTCGACCGCTCGAGACGGGCTCGTCATGGCGCAGACGCCGCTGGGCCCTGTCGCTGAGGCGCTCGAGGAGCTGGCGGCCGCGGCGGCCTCGGCACCCCACGGGGAGATCCTCGAGGCCCTCCGTGCCGCCTATGGCCCTGGGGCGACGGTCGGGAGCGCCTATGTGCGGTTCCTGCGGTCGGTACTCGAGCCCCTGGGCATCGGGGTGCTCGACGCCTGGCACCCCGCGACGCTCGCGGCGGCGCGCCCCACGCTCGTCGCCGCCCTGCAGCGCGCCGCGCCCATCGACGAGGCGGTCTCGCTGCGGAACGTCGCGATCGAGCGGAGCGGCTATCGTCCACAGGTCGCGCGGATCGCGAAGCTCTCGCTGGTCTTCCGCGCGGAGGAGGGGGTGAAGGCGCGCGTCCCCCTCGCCGAGGCCCAGCGGGTGTCGGGCGATGTCAGGGCGACGCTCTCCGCCAACGTGTTGCTCCGGCCCCTCGTCGAGCAGGCGATCCTCCCGACGGTCGCGTATGTGGCGGGGCCCGGGGAGCTCGCCTACTTCGCGCAGGTCGGCGCGGTGGCGGAGGCCCTCGGTGTGCCGGCGCCGGTCGCGGTCCCCCGCTGGTCCGCCAGCATCGTCGACCCGCAGACCGATCGACGCCTCGGTCGCCTCGGCCTAGTGGTCGACGACCTCCGCGATCCGCACGCCGCTGAGCGTCGGATCGGCGATCGTGCGATCCCGATCGCGCTCCGAACGGAGATGGACGAGCTGCGCGCTGAGGTGCAGCGGCGGATGCAGGCGATGCTCGCGGCGAATGCGGACGCGGACGCCTTGATCGCGGAGCGGGTCCTCGAGGGCGCGCGACAGCAGATCTTCCATCGACTCGACCGATTGGAGCGGCGCATCCGAGCGGCGGCGCGCGGGCGCGAGCAGGAGGCGATGGCGGACCTGACCGCCGTTCGCGCGATCCTCATGCCAGAGGGGCATCGACAGGAGCGGCGTCTCAACCTCGTCCCGCTGATCGCTCGGCATGGAGAGGCGTTGCTCGCGCAGTTGCGAGCGGGGGCCGCCATGCATGCGGGGACGCTGGTCGTCCCGTGAGCGGCGCCGCGGGGGCACGGCTCGTCGCCGCCGGGATCTTCCTGAGTCGCCTCACCGGTCTCATCCGGCAGAAGGTCTTCGCGTACTTCCTCGGGGACGGGCTGGCCGCCGATGCCCTGAGCGCAGCGTTCCGGATCCCCAACCTCCTACAGAACCTGTTGGGCGAGGGGGTGCTCTCCGCCTCGTTCATCCCCGTCTATGCGCGGCTCCGCGCCGAGGGGCGAGCGGCGGAGGCGGGGCGAGTCGCTGGGGCGGTGGCCTCGATCCTCGCGCTGGCGAGCCTCCTGGTGGTCGCGATCGGGATCACCGCCACGCCGGTGCTCGTCGATCTCATCACGCCCGGGTTCGCTGACACGCAGCGGGCGCTCACGATCCGACTCGTGCGCCTCGTCTTCCCGGGCATCGGGATCTTGGTGCTCAGTGCGTGGTGTCTCGGGGTGCTCAATTCGCATCGGCGCTTCTTCCTCTCGTACGTCGCCCCGGTGGTGTGGAACGGGGCGATGATCGCGGCGGTGCTCCTGTTCGGTCCGGGCGCCTCGTCGGCGGACGTGGTCGTCACGATCGCCTGGGCGAGCGTCGCGGGGAGCGCCTTGCAGTGTCTGATCCAGGTCCCGAGCGTCCTGCGGCTCGATCCTGCGCTGCGATTCACTCCCGCCGTCGCCCTCGGCGGTGTCCGCGATGTGCTCCGACGGTTCGGCGTGGTGGTCCTCGGGCGAGGCGTGGTGCAGATCAGCGGGTTCATCGATACCGCCATCGCCTCGCTGGTGAGCGTGGGCTCGGTCGCGACGCTGCAGTACGCCCAGGTGATCTCGCTCCTTCCTGTCTCGCTCTTCGGGATGTCGGTCTCTGCCGCCGAGTTGCCGGCGATGGCGAGTGAGGTCGGGGAGGCGTCGCGGGTGACAGAGGCGCTCCGCCGACGCCTCGATCGCGGCTTGCAGCGGATCGCCTACTTCGTGATCCCGTCGGCGGCGGCGTTCCTCCTGCTTGGCGGGGTCCTCGCGTCGGGATTGTACGAGGGGGGGGCCTTCACGCGGCAGAGTGCGGTCTGGGTCTGGGGGGCGCTGGCCGGATCGGCCGTCGGTCTGCTGGCGAGCACGATGGGGCGTCTCTACGCCTCTGGGCTCTACGCGCTGGGTGACACGACGACGCCCCTTCGCGCGGCCGTCGTGCGTGTGGTGCTGGCGGCCAGCGCCGGATGGTGGGCCGCGCGCGCCGTGCCAGCCCTCCTCGGCATCGATGCGCGGTGGGGGGTCGGGATGCTGACCGCCGCGGCGGGGATCGCTGCCTGGGTGGAGTTCCTCTGGCTCCGACGCGTGATGACCACCCGGATCGGACGCACGGGGGTGCCGCTGTCCCGGATGCTGACCCTCTGGGCGATCGCGCTCCTCGCCGGGCTCGCTGCCGTCGGGGGAACGCGGCTGATCCCCTCGCAGCCCGCCTGGATCGTAGCGGCCGTCGCCGTCGCGATCTTCGCCGCCGTCTACCTCCCGACGACCCGCCATCTCCGCCCGAACGATGCGCGCGGCCCCTGATCGCGTCGCCGAGGTGCTCGCGCACCTCCCCGACACCCCGGGCGTCTATCTCTGGAAGGATGCGGAGGGGCAGGTGCTCTACGTCGGGAAGGCGAAGCGCCTCCGCCCGCGGGTCCGGAGCTATTTCGCCTCCGATCACGAGACGAGCCCCAAAACCCGACTCCTCGTCTCGCTGATCGCGGACGTCGAGACGATCGTCGTCCCGACGGAAGCGCATGCGTTGGTCCTCGAGGCGAATCTGATCAAGGAGCATCGCCCGCGCTTCAACGTCATGCTCCGCGATGACAAATCGTATCCCTACGTGAAGGTCACGGTGCAGGAGCCCTATCCCCGCGTCTTCGTGACGCGCCAGGTGCAGGGCGACGGGGCGCGGTACTTCGGCCCCTACACCGATGTCTCGTCGATGCGCCGGACGCTCGATGTGGTGAAGCGGGCCTTCTTCGTCCGCTCGTGCCGCTACGACATGCCGAAGGAGCTCCCCGAGCGGGCCTGTCTCGACTACCACATCGGGCGATGTAAGGCGCCCTGTGTGGGGAAGCAGAGCCAGGCGGCCTACCGCGCGATGATCGATGACGTGGTCGCGTGGCTCGACGGGCGGACCGCCGAGGTCGCCAAGCGCATCGGGGAGGAGATGGCCCGGGCGGCGGAGGGACTCGAGTACGAGCGTGCCGCCGAGCTCCGCGATGCCTTGCAGCGGCTTGGATCTATGGAGGAGCCGACCGTCGTCCTGAATGTGGAGGGCGGGGACCGTGATGTGATCGGCTTCGCGCGCGATGGCGAGGATGCGATCGTCGCCGTGCTTCGCATCCGTGAGGGCAAACTGCTGGCGCGCGAGCATCGCTTCCTCGAGGGCATCGAGGACGAGACCGATGGGGCGGTGCTCGGGGCGTATCTCGTCGGCTACTACCTCGCCGCGCCGGTGCGCGCGCGCGAACTGCTTCTGCCATTCGACTTCGAGGATCGCCCGCTCTTCGAGGAGGCCGCGGCTGGCTCGTCACGCGTCGTGGTGCCGCAGCGGGGGAGCAAGCGGGAGTTGCTCGATCTCGCCGAGCAGAACGCGAGACATCTCCTCGAGGAGTTCAAGCTCGCGAGCCAGGAGGCCGATGAGCGCGCCGCCGACCCGGTCTACGACCTCGGTCGTGAACTCCAGCTCGCCCGGCTACCGCGCTCCCTCGTCTGCTTCGACAATTCGACCGGGCAGGGAACGGATAACGTCGGGAGCGTCGTCTGGTTCGAGAACGGTCGGCCGCGGCGCAGCGAGTATCGGACGATGAAGGTGACGACGGTCGACCCGACGCATGGCCCCGATGATTTCCAATCGATGCGGGAGGTGGTGGGTCGCTACTTCCGCCGCCGGCTCGATGAGTCCCGCCCGCTCCCCGACCTCGTGGTGATCGATGGCGGCAAGGGCCAGCTCTCCGCCGCGAGTGAGGCGCTCGACGCGCTCGGGCTCGAGGCGCTACCGCTGGTCAGTCTCGCCAAGCGCGAAGAGGAGATCTTCGTGCGCGGGCGGAGTGCGCCGGTCCGACTCCCCCGACGGTCGGCGGCGCTCCGGCTCCTCCAGCAGGCGCGCGACGAGGCCCATCGCACCGCCGTGGGCTATCATCGCAAGCGGCGGTCGATGCGCACCGTGACGAGCGAACTGCTCAAGATCCCCGGGGTCGGCCCGATGAAGCGCCGCGCCCTCCTGACCGCCTTTGGCTCGCTGCAGGGGGTGCGCGAGGCCACCGTCGAGCAGATCGCCGCACTGGATGGCTTCAGTCGGGCCAGTGCCGAGCAGTTGGTCGCCGCTCTTCGTGGCGACCCCGCATCCACCCCTTGATCCGCACCAGAATCCCATGTGGTCCCTCCACTGCAGCGCCTGTCCCTACACCCAGCCTGACGGCACCACGCTCGCCTCGCTCTGTCCCGATTGCGGCCAGCCACTGCTCGTCGAGATCGCGACGCCGCCATCGCGCGACGCGATCACAGGCGACGCCAGCCTCTGGCGCTATCGTGCTGCGCTGCCGATTCGCGCGGAGGAGATGCCCGTCACCCTCGGCGAGGGGATGACCCCGCTCGTCGAGCTCCCGCATCTCGCCGCCGAGGTCGGGGTGCGTCGGCTCTGGGTGAAGGATGAGGGGATCAACCCCACCGCGAGCTTCAAGGCGCGCGGGCTGATGATGGCGGTCACGCGCGCGAAGCGGCTCGGCCTGCCCGGCGTCTGCGTCCCGACGGCGGGGAACGCGGGGATCGCCCTTGCGGCATACGCCGCCGCCGCGGGGATGCCATGCCGCGTCTATGCGCCTGAGACGACGCCACCGCCGATCCTCGGTTCGATCCGTGCCTTCGGGGCCGATCTGCAGCTCCTGCCGGGACACATCGGCGATGCGGGGAAGGCCACGCTCGCCTTCGCACGCGAGAGCGGGTTCTTCAACGTGGCCACTGTGCGTGAGCCCTATCGCGTGGAGGGGATGAAGACGATGGGGTACGAGGTGGCCGAGCAGCTCGGCTGGCGTCTCCCCGACGCGATCGTCTATCCGACCGGTGGCGGCGAGGGAACGATCGGGATCTGGAAGGCGATCAACGAGATGCTGGCGTGGGGATGGCTCCCGGCCGAGATGCGCCGGCCGCGGATGATCATCGCGCAGGCGGCGGGGTGCGCCCCGCTCGTGCGGGCCTTTAGCGCCGGCGAGGAGCGCGCCTCGCCGTGGGAGGATCCTGTCACCTACGCGAGTGGGCTGCGCGTCCCAGGGCCGCTCGGTGATCGACTCACCTTGCGCACCGTGCGCGAGAGCGGCGGTGACGCTGAGGCGGTGAGCGAAGCGCGGATCAAGCATGGGACCTTCCTGCTGGCATCGCGTTCCGGGATCGACGCCGCGCCGGAGGGTGGGGCGGCGCTCGAGGCCGTACGCCAGCTCGTCGCCGTAAGCCGTCTCGCCACGGACGCCGAGGTCGTGGTCTTCAACACCGGCTCGGGGGCGAGCTACCGGTGGTGAGCGATTAGATTCCCCCTCATGACTCGCATCGCCATCCTCGACCCGATGTCCGGCATCGCCGGCGACATGTTCCTCGGCGCCCTCATCGATGCCGGATTGGATGAGGCGTTCATCCGCGAGCTGCCGGCGACCCTTGGACTCGAAGGCGTCACCGCGGAGGTGACGACCGTCTCGCGCGGGCAGATCGCCTGCCGCAAGGTCGACTTCACGATCCCGCCGCAGCCGCATGGTCGGCATCTCAAGCATATCCGGGCTCTGGTGGAAGCGACGCCGGCCCCCGATTCGGTGAAGGGGAAGGCGATGGAGGCCTTCACGCTGATCACCGAGTGCGAGGCCGCGATCCACGGGACCACGGTGGAGCGGGTGCATCTGCATGAGGTGGGGAGCGTCGATGCGATCCTGGACATCGTCGGGAGCATCTGGGGGCTCGAGCGTCTCGGCGTCTCTGCCGTGTATTGCGGCACCATCCCGCTGGGCGATGGCTTCGTCGATACGCAGCACGGACGGATGGCGGTGCCGACCGCGGCGACGCTGCGGCTGCTCGAGGGGCTCCCGGTGCGCCCGGGGCCTGAGGGGGCGGGGGAGCTCGTGACGCCGACTGGCGCCGCGCTGGTGCGGGTCCTGAGTGCGGGAGCGCCTCCGGCAGGTTTCGTCCCGGTGGCGAGTGGGTTCGGCGCGGGGACCAAGGATTTCCCCGATCGGGCGAATGCCCTGCGCCTCGTGCTGGCCGATCAGGCGGTGGATGCGCCGGCGCACGAGCGGCTCGTGATGCTCGCCGCCGACATCGACGATGCCACGGGGGAGGAGCTGGGCGCCTTGGCTGATGCGCTCCGTGACGGCGGGGCGCGTGATGTCGTCCTCCTCCAGACGGTCATGAAGAAGGGGCGGCCCGGGACGCGCCTGGAGTGTTTGGTCGCGCCGCAGGATGCGGACCGGTTCGAGGTGTTGCTGCTCACGGAGAGCACGACGATCGGGGTCCGGCGGCTGGAGGTGGCGCGGCGCGCCTTACCCCGCGTCGAGCGCGTGGTCGCGGTCTTCGGGCATGACCTCCGGGTGAAGGTCGTCTCGCTCCCCGACGGGAGCACGCGCGCCAAGGCCGAGTCGGACGATGTGGTCCGCGTCGCCCAGGCGTCGGGTCGGTCGGTTCGTGAGGTCAGGGAGGAAGTGCGGAAGTCACTGTGATTCATTGATTTCCGGCGTCTGATCTCATACATTTTCTCAAGCCGCTTCGGCGGCTTTTTTCGTGTCGGTCCCGCGTAGCCCCTTCGCATGATCCGCGTCCTCCGAGTCCAACCTGAGAGCATCGCCGCCGAGCTGGGGATCGTCCCCGGTACGGAGCTGCTGCGTGTGGACGGGCGGGAGCTCGATGACTTCCTCGATTGGGAGTTCCTGACCGCGGACGAACGCTTCGAGCTCGAGGCCAAACTCCCCGACGGGGAGCACCTCGTCTTCGAGATCGAGCGGGATCGCGAGCTCTCCATGGGGATCGAGCTCGAGCCGCCGACCGTCCGCCGCTGCGCCAATCGCTGTGAGTTCTGCTTCATCGAGGGGCTTCCCAAGGGGCTCCGGAAGCCGCTCTACATCCGCGACGACGACTATCGGCTCTCCTTCGCGTACGGGAACTTCGCGACCCTCTCGAATCTCAAGGAGCGGGATGTCCAGCGGATCCTCGAGTATCGCCTCTCGCCGTTGTATGTCTCGGTGCACGCCACCCCGTGGGAGGCGCGGAAGGTCCTCCTCAACAACCCGCGCGTCCCGAACATCGTCGAGCAGCTCCAGCGGCTGACGGCGGGCGGGATCCAGTTCCACGGGCAGATGGTCGTGGTCCCGGGGATCAACGACGGGGCGATCCTCGAGCAGTCGCTCGCCGATCTCTACGCCTTCGGCGATGCCTGTCTCTCGGTGGCGCTCGTCCCGGTGGGTCTGACGCAGTTCTCGCACATCTACACCGGCAAGTCGATGGACCGTGACACGGCGCGCGAGATCCTTGGCGTCGCGGAGCGGTGGGCCGCCGGCGCCGAGCAGGAGCGCGGCGAGCCCTGGGTCTATGGCTCGGATGAGCTCTATCTCCTCGCCGAGCGTGAACTGCCCACGGCAGCGCATTATCGGGACTTCGCGCAGATCGAGAATGGCGTCGGGGCGGTGACCTCGCTCCGCGACCGGGTCCGGGACGGTGTCGCGCGACTCCCGCGCCTCGATGGCCGACGGATCGGGATCGTCACCGGTTCGGCCATGGCCCCGCTCATGCCGGAGCTACTCGACCAGCTCACCGCGGCGACCGGGGCCCGGTTCGAGCTCATCCCCACGGTGAACTCCCTCTTCGGGCTCACCGTCACCACCGCCGGTCTCCTCGTCGGGGCGGACATCCGTCAGGCGCTGCAGGATCGGGCCGACCTCGACCTCGCACTGATCCCGGCCGAGACGATCAACGACGGGGGGCTCTTCCTCGACGATGAGTCGTTCGTCGCCGTCCGGGAATCGCTCCCGATGCCGGTCTATCCGTCCTACGATTTCATCGACGTCCTCGAGCAGGAGGGGGCCGGGGCCCTCTCCGCGACTGGCGTCGGAGGCTCCACCGCATGAGCGGGACCCCAGTCGTCGCACTCGTCGGTCGCCCGAACGTCGGGAAATCCGCGCTCTTCAATCGGATCGTCGGTGACGACTCCGCGATCGTGAGCGAGGAGGCGGGGACCACGCGGGACCGGCACTTCGCGCTCGCCCAGTGGAACGGGCGGGACTTCTGGCTCGTCGACACCGGTGGATTGGTGGAGGACTCCGATCTCCCGATGGACGTCGCGATCAAGCGGCAGGTCCGTCAGGCGATCGCCGAGGCCGATCTCATGTTGTTGACGGTCGATGCGCAGGCGGGGCTCCACCCCAGCGATGCGCGGATCGTCGACCTCATCCGGCAGTCGCGCAAGCCGTGGATGCTCGTCGCCAACAAGGTTGACGACCCGACGAGCACCGAGTTCTTCGAGTTCTTCAACCTCGGGGCGGGGGATCCGATCCCGGTCTCCGCCGCCAACGGGAAGAACTCCGGGGACCTGCTGGATGCGTTGGTCGCGCGGCTCCCGGTCTCGGAGGCCGATGGTCCGGCGGAGGCGACGCGGGTCGCGGTGATCGGGCGGCCGAACGTCGGGAAGTCGTCGTTCATCAATCGACTCCTCGGGGAGGATCGCCTCGTCGTCTCTGAGGTCGCGGGGACGACCCGCGATTCGATCGACACCCCGTTCACCTTTCATGGCGAGCCCTACATCTTCGTCGACACCGCGGGACTTCGGCGGAAGTCGAAGATCGATGACGGGGTGGAGTTCTACTCGGCGCTTCGTACGCGGCGCGCCATCGACCGGGCCGATCTCTGCCTCCTCCTCATCGACGCGACCGAGGGGCTGCACAACCAGGATCTCAAGATCGCGACCCTCGCCTGGGAGGCGGGACGCGCGATGATCATCGTCGTCAACAAGTGGGATCTGAAGGACAAAGACGACAAGACGGCGGCCAAGTTCCAGAAGGAGTGTGTGGAGAAGGCCCCGTATCTGAAGCATGTGCCCTTCCTCTTCACCTCCGCCCTCACCGGCCAGCGGGTGACGAAGGTGCTCGAGGTGATCCGCACCGTGCGCGAGGAGCGTGCGAAGCGGATCCCGACCTCCGATGTGAATGAGGCGTTGCACGAACTCCTCGCGCGCCGGCAGCCGCCGCAGGCCGCCGGGAACGAGGTCAAGCTCAACTACGCCACGCAGGTGGAGACCGCCCCGCCGACGATCGTCGTCTTCGGGAACCACCCGGATCTGGTGCAGGAGCACTACATCCGGTATCTCCACAACGGCTTCCGTGAGAAATGGGCCTTCACCGGGAACCCGCTGCGCATCATCCTGAAGCGCAAGAGCGGACGGAACTAGCATGCCCCCGATCGCCGCACTCGCCCTTGGGTACCTCGCAGGGTCGATCCCCTTCGCCTATCTCGCGGGGCGGCTGCTCAAGGGCATCGATCTCCGCACGGTGGGGTCGGGGAACCTCGGCGCGACCAACGTCTACCGGACCCTCGGTGCGCCGGCGGCGATCGTGGTCCTGCTCCTCGACGCCTTGAAGGGAGCGCTCCCGGTCCTGCTGCTCCCGAGCCTCGTGACGCAGCTCCGGCCCGGGGTGCAGTCGCTGCAGCTCCTCACCCTTGGCATCGGGGTCACGGCCATCCTCGGCCATGCGAAGCCGATCTTCCTCCTGTGGAAGGGGGGAGGGAAGGGGGTGGCGACCACCGCGGGGGTCTTCGCGGCGCTCGCCCCCACCGCGCTCGCCATCGTCCTCGGGCTCTTCGCCTTCATCCTCTGGCGCACGCGGATCGTCTCGGTAGCGTCGATCGGGGCCGCGCTCGGCTTGCCGTGGGCCGTCTTGATGACCGCAGGTCCCCTCTCGGCGCTCCTGCCGGTCTCCATCGCTCTCGCGCTCTTCGTGCTCTGGACGCATCGGGCGAACCTCGCGCGCATCCGGGCCGGCACCGAACCGCGCTTAGGTGCGCCGGGGCGTGCGAGTCCTGCCGCCGCCGCACGAGCCAAGGAGCGACGCTGATGCGCTGTACCGTGATCGGGGCCGGGGCGTGGGGCACCGCGCTGGCGAATCTCCTCGCCGAGAATGAGCACGAGGTCCGGCTCTGGTCCTTCGAGCCTGATGTCGCCGTGGCGATCAACCGGCAGCATGAGAATCCGCGCTTCTTCGCGAATGTCCCGCTCCATCCGGCCCTCATCGGCACATCGGAGATGGCGGAGGCGCTGGCGGGGAGCGAGATGGTGGTCTTCGTCCCGCCCTCCCATGCGCTGCGCGCCGTCGCCGCGCAGGCCGCCGCGCATCTCCCGGCCGGGGTCCCGCTCGTCGTGGCCACCAAGGGGATCGATCGCGAGCGACTCTGTCTCATGACCGATGTCGTCGCGTCGGAGTGCCCCGGGCATCCGATCGTGGCGCTCTCGGGGCCGAGCTTCGCGCTCGAGGTCGCGTTGCACCTGCCGACCGCGCTCGTGGCGGCCTGTGAGGATCATGCGGTGGCCACCCGCGTGCAGGCGGCGTTCAGCACCTCGGGGTTCCGAGTCTACACGCAGCGCGACGTGATCGGCGTCGAGCTCGGCGGGGCGCTCAAGAACGTGATGGCGGTCGCGACCGGGATCGCCGACGGGTTGGAGCTCGGCAACAATGCCCGTGCCGCGTTGATCACCCGTGGGCTCGCCGAGATGACGCGCCTCGGCGTGCACCTCGGGGCCGATGCCGCGACCTTCGCCGGCCTCGCGGGGCTCGGTGACCTCGTCCTCACCTGCACGGGGGCGCTCTCGCGCAATCGGGCGGTGGGTCTCGAGATCGGCCGTGGGGCCTCGCTCGGCGATGTGTTGCAGGGGCGGGAGACCGTCGCGGAGGGGGTGGTGACGACGGAGAGCGCCAAGGCGCTCGCCGATCGTGAAGGGATCGAGATGCCGATCGTCAGCGCGGTGCATCGCGTCCTCTTCGAGCGGCAGCCGCCGCGCTGGGCCCTCGTCGAGTTGATGACGCGAGATCTCAAGTCGGAACAGGCCTAGCGATGGCGACCGACGATCCGATCCGCGAGTTCTATTCGATCGGGGACGTGTGTGAGCTCACCGATCTCAAGCCCCATGTGCTGCGCTATTGGGAGAGCCAGTTCCGCTTCCTGAGCCCCGCCAAGAATCGGGCGGGGAACCGCGTCTACACACGGCGCGAGCTGGAGTTCGTGATGCTGGTCAAGCATCTGCTCTATACCGAGAAGTTCACGATCGAGGGGGCCAAACAGCAGCTCGAGCAACGCCGGAAGGATGGCGGCGTGAAGGCGGCGGCGCGTCAGGGACTCGATGCGCAGACCGTGCTCCTCCTCGAGCAGGACCTCCTCGGGATCCTCCAGGCGCTCGAGTCCCATACCCCGACCACCGACTAATGCGTATCCTCTGTTCGAACGACGATGGGATCCTGGCGAAGGGCCTCTCCGTGCTGGAACGGGCCGCGGCCCCCCTCGGGGAGGTGTGGACCGTCGCGCCGGACCGCGAGCAGAGCGCGACGAGCCATTCGCTCACGTTGCACCATCCGCTGCGCCCCGTGCAGCTCGGGGCCCGTCGGTGGCAGATCGATGGCACGCCGACGGATTGTGTGATGCTCGCGATCGAGGCGTTGATGCCCGCGCGCCCCGACTTCGTCCTGAGTGGGATCAACCATGGGCCGAATATGGGGGAGGATGTCCTCTACTCGGGGACCGTGGCGGCGGCGATGGAGGGGCTCGCCCTCGGCGTGCCGAGTATCGCGGTCTCGTTCGCGGGGCGGGTGTTGCATGGAGCCGATGACCTGCTGGAGGATCAGGTCGAAGTCCTCGCGACGATCCTCAAGCACCTGACGAGCCTTCCGGATCTCCCACCGGACACTCTGTTGAATGTGAATCTCCCGCGATGTGCCCCGTCGGAGGTGAAGGGGGTACGGCTCACCCGGCTCGGGCAGCGGGTCTTTTCCGACTCGCTGACCGCGATGAAGGATCCCTGGGGTCGGCAGATCTACTGGATCGGTGGGGGGACCGTGGAGTGGAGCGGGAGCGAGGATGCCGATTTCCAGGCCGTGCGCGATGGCTATGTCTCGATCACGCCACTGCATCTCGACCTGACGCATCGGGCGCGGCTCGAGGACACGGAGCGGTGGTGGCGGCCGCTGTAGCGCGCCAGTTCGGGGGGGCGCGGCGTCGCCTCATCGAGGAGCTCGAGGCCAAAGGGATCGGGGACATCGCCGTGCTCAAGGCCTTCGATGACGTCCCACGGCATCACTTCGTGCCCTCGGGGGTCGCGCACCGGGCCTATGAGGATGCCCCCCTCCCGATCGGCCACGGGCAGACGATCAGTCAGCCCTCGGTGCATGCGCGATTTCTCTCGCTCCTGCGGCTCACCGGCCGTGAGCGGGTGCTCGAGATCGGCACGGGATCGGGGTTTCAGGCGGCGCTCCTCACGCGCCTCGCCTCCGCCGTCTTCTCCATCGAGCGGATCCCCGCGCTCGCCGAGGCGGCGCGTGAGTCGCTCCGGGCCTGTGGGATCGATCAGGTGATCCAGCGCGTCGGGGATGGCACCCTCGGCTGGCCCGAGATGGGTCCCTTCGACGCGATCCTCGTCGGGGCCGCCTCGCCGGAGATCCCCATCCCCCTCGTCGAGCAACTCGCCGAGGGGGGGCAGTTGCTGGTCCCGGTCGGGGACCGGCACGGCCAGGCGCTCGTCCGCGTGCGGCGGACGGTGGAGGGACTGCAGGAAGACCGTCTCGATCCCATGCGGTTCGTGCCATTGATCGGCGCGCATGGCTTCGACGCGTGAACGTTTGGAACCGATATCGTGTATACTCGAGTGAATCTCACAGGAGCATGGGCATGACCAGTCGGAACCGTTGGCGATGGGCGCTGGCGTTGGTCGCGGTCACGCTGGGCATCGGGCCGGCCGCGGCGACGGCGCAGGGCGGGGGTGGCGAAGGCTTCCTCTTTCGCGAGCCGATTATCTCGCTCACGGTCTACGGTGGATTGAATCAGCCGGGGGCTGGGGGCGATCTCTTCGGATATGCCCGCCGGGAGTTCACGCTCGATCGGAGCGGATTCCGCTCGCCGACGGTCGGATTCGATCTCGCCTTCGTGCTCGGGCCGCGCACCGAGCTCCTCGTCGGACTCATGCCGGCCTCCTCGCGCGTCGCGTCCGAGTATCGCGAGTGGGTCGATGGCGACGACCAGCCGATCGAGCAGACGACCGCCTTCCGACGGGCACCGCTCACGGCCTCCGTGCGCTACTACCTCGCCGATCGTGGGCGCGCCATCGGGTCCACCGCATGGATCCCGACGAAGGTCGTCCCCTTCGTCGGGGCGGGGTTCGGTACGGTGCGCTACGCGTTCGAACAGGTCGGGGACTTCGTCGACTTCCAGACGCTCGATGTGCTCCCCGACCGACTGACGAGTAGCGGTTGGGCCCCGGTCTTCCAAGCCAGTGGTGGTGTGCAGTACAACCTCTCGCGTCGGCTCCTGTTCACGGGGGAGATGCGCTACCTTCGCGGGAGCGCTGATGCGAGTACGCCGTATCGTGACTACATCGGATATCGTCTCGACCTCTCGGGGCTGACGACCCTCGTCGGCTTCACCCTGCGCCTCTGATGCGGAGCGTCTTCATGCGTCGTCACTCGACGGTGGTATTGGTTGGCCTCATGATGTTGGCCAGGCCGCTCCTCGCGCAGCGGGACGCCGGGCGCGCGCTCGCCTTCGTGGGCTGCTGGGAGGATGCCGAGGCGGGTGCCGCTGGCATGACCTGCGTCCTGCCGCAGGAGGGGCCGGCGCTCAAACTCATCACCATCCCACCCACCGTGGCGCGCACCGAGTCGGTGCTCCGTCTCGATGGGACCAAGGTCGAGATCACCGCCGACAGGTGCACGGGGTGGGAGCGCGCGCGGGTCTCGCGCGATGACGAACGGATCGTGATGGACTCGGAGATCGCGTGCACGGGGCTGCCGCGTCAGCAGCGCGCCGGCGCCTTCGTCATCTCGGAGAACGGGGACTGGGTGCAGGTGCAGGGTGGGGGGGTCGCCTCGATCGCCACGACGCAGGCCCGGCGTCTGCGTCCGGTGGTCGGCCTCCAGGTGATCCCGGCTGACCTACGCCCCCTCATGGCGCCCTTCCTCGCCGAGGCCGAGGCGACGCGTTCGGCGATCGCGGGGCGGCGCGTCTCGGCACAGGACCTGATCGAACTGGATGATCTCGGGACGGCGGAGCCGATCATCGACCTCATCGTCGCCGCGTCCTATCCGGAGTCGTTCGCGATCGTCGGCGGTGGGCGTGATCTCCAGCCGCGACGGGCGGAGGTCGGGGGTGCGATGGGCGGTGGCGGCGGTGGGAGCGGGATCCCGCGGTATTCGATGCTCCCGCCGACGACGGCGGACTGGGCGCTCTGGAACTCCTGCATGATGATGTGGGGGATGCGTGATCCCTGGGTGTGCGGTGGGCGGGCGCCCTTCGCCTATTACGGATTGTACGCGCCGGTCTACAATGGCTTCGGCTACGGGTTCTGGGGGGCGCCGTTCGGCGGAGGCTTCTGGCCCGGGTATGTCGGCGGACCGGTGGTGGTCCAGCCGATCGGGCCCGGGGGCGTGCCGGTCGGCCGTACGGCTGAGTCGGGCGGGCGGGTGGTAAAGGGAGGCGGCTATAGCGCTCCCTCGGGTGGCGGTTCGAGCGGGGCGCGGCCGAGGAGCGGAAGCGCGGGGGGGACCTCCGTCCAGTCGGGGAGCTCCGGCGGTGGGAGCTCGTCCACCAGTTCCTCTGGGGCCTCAAGCGGTGGTTCATCATCCGGTGGGGGCCGCACCGCCAAGCCGCGCGACCCCTGAGACGCCGCGGACACTCGGGTTAAGTTTGACGGAGGCGGCTCGGCGCTCGGGTGCCAGGGCCGCCTTCTCTTGCCCCCGTAGCTCAGG
>Ga0172372_10001504_pt1 | contig 36156 bp, 38 predicted proteins | sample LakKiv5m_2_FD_114544 | JGI IMG/M metagenome (GOLD analysis project Ga0172372, IMG submission 114544) | Freshwater microbial communities from Kabuno Bay, South-Kivu, Congo - kab_092012_9.5m | ecosystem: Environmental > Aquatic > Freshwater > Lake | place: Democratic Republic of the Congo... | reverse complement strand
TCGGCGGCGCACTGGCACGCGGCTCGCTGACCTTCGTCAGCCAGGCGGCGATGGCCGACGACATCGGCACGCGCCTGGCGCTGCGCAAGCCGCTGGCGGCCGTGCGCGGCTGCCGCAGCGTGCACAAGGCCGACATGGTGCACAACGCCTACACGCCGGTGATGGAGATCGACGCCCAGACCTACGCCGTGCGCGCCGACGGCCAGTTGCTGACCTGCGAGCCCGCGAGCGTGCTGCCGATGGCGCAGCGGTATTTCCTGTTTTGAGGTCCACGCCAGGCACGGACACGGATGGCGATGCCGAGAATCCCTGCGGGACACCTGCGGTCAGGCACTCACGACATGCGACCGTATCCAGTCGGCAAACCGTTCTTCGGTGAGTTCGCCCGCCGCGAGGGCGAGTATCGTCATCACGCAGTCTTCGTCGGAGGCCTGGAGTTCGAGCCCGTTCAGCGCCAGGAAGAGCTCGACGGCCACGAAGGCCGTGCGCTTGTTGCCGTCGATGAAGGGGTGGTTGCGCGCGAGGCCGTGGCCGTAGGCGGCGGCCAGGGCTGCGGCATCCGGGTCGCCGTAGGCCGACAGGTTGCGCGGGCGCGCCAGCGCAGACTCGAACAGGCCGACGTCGCGGACACCGGGGGCGCCGCCGTGCTCGGCGAGTTGCTCTTCGTGCACCGCGTCGAGCACGGCCGGGTCGATCCACACCCAGGGCGTGTTCACTTGGCCAACTCCCTCAGCACGTCGCGGCGCTTCTTCATGATACGGCGTGCCGCCGTCATCTGCGCCTCGAAGCCCGGGTCGTAGGGACTGAGGCGGATGCCGTCAGCACTGTCGGTCACGAAGACCGTGTCGCCCTTGGCCAGCTTCAGCCGCGCCAGGAGCTCCTTGGGCAGCACGACGCCGACGGAATTGCCGATCTGGGTGAGCTTCAAGGCAGCCATGGTGCAGTCCTTCGCAGTGAGCGGTGCAGCCCGGGGCAGCTGCGCGTTATAACGTTGGTGATAATACACCACCCCTTCTTCGACGCATCAAGCCGCGCCCACCCATGCTCACCGTCAACAAGCTCTTCCCTGCCGGCCGCGGCCTCGCGCCGGTGCTGCTCAAGCGCGCCGCCCACGTGGCGCTGGACTGGGACGTGCGGCAGAAAAGCCGCTTCGAGGCGACGGATTCGACCCGCCGCACGCTCGGTGTCTTCCTGCCCCGCGGCACGGTGGTGCGCGGCGGCGACGTGCTCGTGGCCGAGGACGGCTCGCTGCTGCGCGTGGAAGCGGCGCCGCAGCCGGTGATGGTGATCCGGCACTGCCCCCACCACGGCAGCCCCTTCGACCTGATGCGCGCGGCCTACCACCTGGGCAACCGGCACGTGCAGATCGAGCTGCGGCCCGACCACCTGAAGATCGAGCCCGACCACGTGCTGGCCGAAATGCTCGGGCGCATGCACCTGATCGTCACGAACGAGGACGCGCCCTTCGAGCCCGAGAGCGGCGCCTACGCGGGCGGTCACGGGCACGGGCACGACCACGGGCACCACGATCACGATCACGGCCATGGCCATGGCCATGGCCGTGGTCATCCGCATGCGCACGAACGCGCTCACGGCCACGATCACAAGGCACATGCCGGCACGGCGACGGCAGCGGCCACGCCTCATGTGCACGGCCCTGGGTGCGGCCATGATCACGCCCACGGGCACGGCCACGTGCACGGCCCAGGTTGCGGGCACGATCACTCGCACGACCATGGTCACGGCCATGGCACTGGCCATGATCATGGCCACCCCTGAGCCGCCGCCAACGGCAACCCGGCCCCGCAGCACCCGATGACCGCTCCGCAGACCCTGCTGCGCCTGATGTGGCTCGCCTCGCCGGCGCTGCCGGTGGGCGGGTTCAGCTACTCCGAGGGCCTGGAGTCGGCGGTCGACGCAGCGCAGGTGCGCAACGAGGCCCAGGCCGGCGACTGGCTGGTCGCGCAGTTGCGACTGTCCCAGGCACGGTCCGATCTGGCGCTGGCCGCGCAAGCGCATCAGGCCTGGCGCGAAGGCGACACCGCCCGCGTGGCGGGCTTGAACGACTGGGTGCTCGCCACGCGCGAGAGTGCCGAGTTCCGTCTGCAGGCCGAGCAGATGGGGCGCTCGCTCGTGGAATGGCTGCGCAATGGCGAGCAGGCCGGCGACGGCCGCATCGCCGCGTGCGCCGCACTGCGGCCGGCCCCGACATGGCCGGTGGCCTACGCCCTGGCCACGGTCCTGGCCGACGCGTCGCCGCGCGATGCACTGCTGGCCATGGCCTTCAGCTGGGCCGAGAACATGACACAGGCTGCGATGAAGGCCGTGCCCCTCGGACAGGCCGCCGCGCAGCGCATCCTGGCCCGCCTGGCGCAGGCCCTGCCCGAGGCCGTGGAGGACGCGCTCGCGCGCGACGACGCCCAGCGACAGGCCCATGCGCCGATGCTGGCCATCCTCTCCGCGCGGCACGAGGCGCAGTACTCGCGTCTGTTCCGCTCCTGAGCGCTGACCAAGGGCCTCGCGCGCCCCACGTGCCCACGCCCAGGACCGCCGACGTCACAGCCCCGCACCACCGAGCCCCGCTCACAGCCCCCATCGAGGTCTTCCCCATGGACAGCAGACTCCACGCCCTCCCCGGCCGCACCAAGAAGCTTCCACCGCTGCGCGTCGGCGTCGGCGGCCCCGTCGGCTCGGGCAAGACCACGCTGGTGGAGATCCTGTGCAAGACGATGCGCGATCGCTGGGACCTGGTCGTCGTCACCAACGACATCTACACCAAGGAAGACCAGCGCCTGCTCACCGTGGCCGGCGCACTGGAGCCCGAGCGCATCATGGGCGTCGAGACCGGCGGCTGCCCCCACACGGCGATCCGCGAGGACGCCTCGATCAACCTCGAGGCCGTGGACCGCATGCTCGCGCGCTTCCCCGACGCCGATATCGTGTTCATCGAGTCTGGCGGCGACAACCTGGCCGCCACCTTCAGCCCCGAGCTGTCGGACCTGACGATCTACGTCATCGACGTCGCCGCGGGCGAGAAGATCCCGCGCAAGGGCGGGCCGGGCATCACCAAGAGCGATCTCTTCGTCATCAACAAGACCGACCTGGCGCCGCACGTGGGCGCCGACCTGGCGGTGATGGAGGCCGACACGAAGCGCATGCGGCCCAACCGCCCCTACGTGATGACCAACCTGAAGACGCGCGCCGGGATGGACGAGGTGGTGCGCTTCATCGAGACGCGGGGCCTGCTGGCGGCGTGATCGCCGCAGGCACCGGCCGGGTGGCGAGCCAGATGCCCGGCAGGATCAGCGCCGCGCCCGCCAGGTGGTACCAGGCCGGCGCCTCGCCGAGCACGGCCCAGGCGCCCAGGGGCCCGTACACCGGCCCCAGGTACATGATCAGCGCGGTGCGCGAGGCGCCGAGTTCGCGCTGCAGGTAGGAGTAGGCACCGTAGGACAGCACGCCCGGCAGGACGGCGGCCGCTGCGATCAGCGTCCAGGCGCGCACATCCAGTGGCAGCGGCTGGAGCATCAGGGCCTCCAGCACCGTGAAGGGCAGCAGCACGACGATGCCGCCAACCGTGATCGCTGCCAGCCTAGCCGCCGGCGGCAGGGCCGACGGCCAACGCTTGAGCAGCACCGAGTACACGGTCCAGGAGGCCGCCGCCAGCACGATCCAGCCATCGCCGACCGTGAAGCGCACCGTCAGCAGACGCGCCAGGTCGCCTTGCGCGATGACCAGCAGCACACCGCCCACCGCGCAGGCCACTGCCGCGCGTTGCGCGATGGACATCCGCTCGCCCAGCAGCTTCAGGCTGACGACGGTGATCGCCACGGGGGTGACGGCATAGATCAGCGCGATATTCGTCGCGCTGGTGGTCTGTCCGCCGATGTAGACGATGGCACCGCAGATCCACATCCCGCACGCGCCCAGGAACAGCAACTGACGCCACTCGCGCCGCAAGGCCTGGCGCTGCCGCCACAGCGTGGCGCCGACGAAGGGCAGCAGCAGCGCCAGCGCCAGCGTCCACCGGCCCAGCGCCAGCAGATGCGGATGCACGACGCCGTGCGCCAGCCGCGCGATCAGGTAGTTCGACGACCACAGCGCCGGCACCACCCACACCAGCAACTCGGCCCAGCGCGCGGGCCTCACCCCCGGGTCGCCATCGGCCGGCCCATGCGCACCGGCACGCCCGGGGCCCAGGCCGGGTCAAAGTGCAAGGGTGCGCCGGGCTGCGGCGGGAACATCAGCACCACCGTGGAGCCCAGCAGGAAGCGGCCCATCTCGTCGCCCCGCTGCAGCACCGGACCATCGGTGCCGTAGTCCCAGGTGCGGATGCGCCCGGGACGCGGCGGGTTGACGAGCCCGTGCCAGACGGTGGCCATGCTGCCGACGATGGTCGCGCCTACCAGCACGAGCACCCAGGTGCCGTCGACGCCGTCAGCCCCGCCCAGGCCCTCGAAGACGCAGACCACGCGCTCGTTGCGCGCGAACAGGCCCGGCACGGCCGAAGCCGTCAGCGGATTGACCGAGAACAGATCGCCCGGGACGTGGACCATGCGCCGCAGCCGCCCGGCGCAAGGCATGTGGATGCGGTGATAGTCCTTCGGGCTCAGGTAGAGCGTGGCGAAGTGGCCGCCGCGCAGGCGCGCGGCCAGGTCGGCGTCGCCCCCGAGCAGCGCGGTGGCGGTGTAGTCGTGCGCCTTGGCCTGCACCAGGCGCTCGCCGTCCAGGGTCCCATGCTGGCTGACGGCGCCGTCCACCGGGCACAGCAGTCCGGCCGGTGCCAGGGGCCGGGCCCCAGGCTTCAGCGCCCGGGTGAAGAAGTCGTTGAAGGTGGCGTAGGCGGCCGGGTCGGAGGCCGCCGCCTCGGCCATGTCCACGCCATAGCGCCGGATGAAGGCACGGATGGCCGCGGTCGTCCAGCGGCCGGCCCGCAGACCCGCCAGCCACCCCATGAGCACGGTCAACGCCTGCTTGGGCAGCAGGTACTGGAGCTTGACGGCCAGATCGTCCGACATCGACATCCCGATCTTCCCGTCAGCGCCAGGCGGGCGCCTCGCGCAGCAGTCGCAGGGCCCCTTCGCCGACACCCGCCCCGAAACGCCGCGCCAGACGCTCGGCGATGTTCTCGCGCGGGGTGTAGTCGACGATGTCCTCGGCGCCGATGACTTCGCGTGCAACGAAGTCCAGGCCACCCATCCGGTCGGCCAGACCGAGACGGATCGCCTCCTCGCCGTTCCAGAACAGCCCGGAGAACGTGTCGGGTGTCTCCTTCAGGCGCTCTCCGCGCCCCTGGCGCACGACCTCGATGAACTGCCGGTGGACCTGATCGATCATCGCCTGGGCGTGCGCCTGCTGGCGCGGGTTCTGCGCACTGAAGGGGTCGAGCATGCCCTTGTTCTCACCCGCGGTGAGCATGCGGCGCTCGATGCCCAACTTGTCCATCAGACCGGTGAAACCGAAGCCGTCGATCAGCACACCGATGCTGCCCACCAGGCTGGCCTTGTCGACGAAGATCTCGTCGGCCGCCACCGCGATGTAGTAGGCGCCGGACGCGCACACCTCCTCGACGACGGCATACACCTTCTTGCCGTGCAGCGTCTTCAGACGCCGGATCTCGTCGTTGACGATGCCGCTCTGCACCGGGCTGCCCCCGGGCGAGTTGATGCGCAGCACGATGGCCTGCGCGCCTGGGTCCTCGAAGGCATCGCGCAACGCCGCCACCAGGAGTTCCGCACTCGCCTCGGTGCCGTCGGCGATCTCGCCACGCACCCCCACCAGCGCCGTGTGCGGCGTGGTCGGTGGCGCCACAGGTCCGCGCTCGACGAACAGCGCGGCCGCGATGGCCAGCACCAGCCCAAACCAGGCGAGACGGAAGAACACGCGCCAGCGGCGCTCCCGTCGGCGCTCGCGCAGGAACTCGCCGGCCAGACGCTCCAGCCCGGCTTCGAGGGCGTTCGAGGGCGCGACACCCGCCGGGGACCGTGTCTGCAGGACCGGGGATGCGGTCGCGTCACCAGACGCCTGCGACACCGGGCCAGGTTCGGGCGCTCCCGCGACGTCAGGGGCCGGCGCGGCCATGGAGTCTGCCGGCCGTTGCGGGCCGCCAGGGCTGTCGTTCATCCTTCGCTCCCTCGGACCGGCTCGTCGAATGCTGGGGGCCTGATCGCCGCATCAGGATACCAAAGCACCTCATCGCCCTCCTCCCGCACGGTCAACGCCAGCAGCCGACCCCGGCCACAGGGCCCGTCGACACAGCGGCCGTCGGCCGGTCGGTAGCTCGCGCCGTGGATCGAGCAAACGATGAAACGGCGATCGGCATCGAGGAATTCGCCCTCCTGCCAGTCCATCTCCGCCGGCACGTGGGCGCAGCGATTCAGGTAGCCGACCACTGCGCCCTCATGGCGCAGGACGAAGGCTCGCGCCGGACGGCCACGCTCGAGCACGTCGAAGACAAAGGCACGCCCGGACTCGGTCAGGTCCGATGAGCGGCAAAGTCGCTCGGGACCTTCAGCCATGGGCGATCAGCCAGTCGTGGAGCTCGGCCGTGGAGTGGGCGACGAAGCGCGGGGCGAACGCATCGAAAGCTGCATGCGGATGTGCGCCGTAGCTCACGCCGATGCAGGCCACGCCGGCACTGCGCGCCATCTGCAGGTCGTGCGTCGTGTCGCCGATCATCAGCGTGCGCTCGGGGACCGTGCCGAACTCGCGCATGAGCTCGAGGAGCATGGTCGGGTCGGGCTTGGGCGCGGTTTCGTCGGCCGTACGGGTCCCGTCGAACAGGCCGGCGAGCTCGACCGCGGCCAGCGCCTCGTCCAGGCCGCGCCGGCTCTTGCCGGTGGCCACCGCCAGGCAATGGTTGCGCCCCTTCAAGCCGTGCAGCATGGGCAGGACACCGTCGAAGAGGACCAGCTCGTCTCTGCCCGACAGGTAGTGGCGCCGGTAGGCGCGCGCCAGTTCGGGGTAGCGCTGCACGGGCAGATCGGGCGCGGCATGCATCAGTGCGTCCTGCAACCCCAGTCCGATGACGTAGGACGCCTGCTGCGTGGAAGGCTCGGCCACGCCGACGTCGCGGCAGGCGGCCTGGATGGCGCGGGTGATGAAGGCCGTGCTGTCGTACAGCGTGCCGTCCCAATCAAAGGCGATGAGGTCGAAGTGTCTGGGCATCGTGGCAGGTCAGGGGCGCGTCCGGTGGGCCACCGTCAGCTCCGGGCCGCGGCATCGCAACCAGGGGTGCCGGCGCGAGACGCCGCGTGGACATTGTCCAACGCCTGCGCAAAGCGCGCGCAATCCGCCGGCAGTGCCGAGCGCAGGTCGAGGGGCTCGCCCGTGGCCGGATGCGTGATGCACAGGCGCCGCGCGTGCAGGAACATGCGCTCCAGACGCACCCCGCCCACCTCGCCCCGCGCCACACGGCGGTTCAAGGCGAAGTCGCCGTACTTGTCGTCGCCGACGATCGGATGGCCGCTGGCCGCCAGATGCACCCGGATCTGGTGCGTGCGCCCGGTCTTGATCGTCACGTCCAGCAGCGTGAACGCGCCCAGGCGGCGCACGACCCGCACCAGCGTGAGGGCCTGCATCGCCTGCGGGTCGTCGGAAGCGGTCGTGCGCACCCGGCGCTCGCCCTCTGCAGTGAGGTACTTGTGCAGCGGCGTGTCGAGCCGGGCCAGGCTTGCAGGCCAGTCGCCGGTCACCAGCGCGCTGTAGGTCTTGCCCACCGGCTTGTCGCCGCCGCGCTGGCGGAACTGCGCCTGAAGCGCCGTCAACGCGCTGCGGCGACAGGCCACCAGCAGCACGCCCGAGGTCTCGCGGTCCAGACGGTGGACGAGTTCCAGGAAGCGCGCCTGCGGCCGGGCCTGCCGCAACTGTTCGATGACGCCCGAGCTGACGCCACTGCCGCCATGCACCGCCACCCCCGAGGGCTTGTCGATGGCCAGCAGGTGTGCGTCCTCGAACAGCAGAGGGAACTCTCGCGCCGGCGCCACGGGCGATTGCGCACGGTCGGACAGACGCATGGGCGGCAGCCGCACCTGGTCGCCGGCTTCGACCCGGGTCTGCGCCGAAGCCCGCCCCCCATTGACGCGCACCTCGCCCGACCGGATCACCCGATAGACATGCGAGTGCGGCACGCCACGCAGTGCGCGCAGCAGCAGGTTGTCCAGGCGCTGCCCGGCGGATTCATCGTCCACCAGCAGGTGGCGCACCGCAGAGGCTGCGGCCGCATCCGTGGCGCGAACGGGCAAGGTTTTGGCCCGTATACTCGGGGATTCCACGTCGGCTCGCAAGTGCTTGTTTCACCGGGGAGTTTACCCGGCCCAAGCATGAGCGGCGCGGAACCGGCGGTCCGCCGCCTGCGTCGTGCCTGGCGTCATGAGGTTTCATGCGCCGCACAAGGTTCGGCCAGGCGGTGCGGGCAGCCACAAGCGCAGATGCAACGCCGCCCGTGCGCGCAGTGCCGGATCCCGCAGTGACCGGTGGGCCCGTGACAGGCGGCGCAAGAGACACACAGGCAGAACCTGCCCCGGAGCCACCGGGGCTGCAATGAAAGAATCACGGATCCAGACGGTCCCGGCACGGTGCCGGTCGGCCTGGATCCCGCGCCAGACCCTGTCCGACGACACCGGCATGTCAGTTCATCCCTCCTTCCCGGGACACCCGTCTCGCCCCTGCGCGCCCAAGGCGCCCGGCGACGCAAGGTGTTGCTCCCCCATGGTTGCACCATGGGTGATCGAGGAGGATGACGCCTACGCCGACGGTCCAAGGTCTTCAGGTCCGGCGCCAGTGCCAGTGCCACGTTTCGGCTGACGCAGCCTCCCCCGCTCCGGCGGGCGGTGGTTCTTCACGGTCCGTGGCCAGGGCGGTTCGATCCCCCGGTTCTCCCTGCGTTTCTCGTGCATCGTCATGTGCCGGACGCGGCTGCTGAAAAGCGGCCGGCCGGTGGAGGGGTGTCGCGCGCAAGCGCCGGGCATCCAGGGGTGCCGCAGCAGGAACAGACCTGATCGCGGTGCCTCAGAGGCGGGCGGCCCCCGGGCCGGGCGCCAGGAGCGATCGAAAGATGAAACGCATGCTGATCAATGCCACGCAGCCGGAAGAGCGGCGCCTGGCGATCGTCGACGGCCAGAAGCTGCTGGACTTCGAGACCGAGATCGAGGGGCGCGAGCAGCGCAAGGGCAATATCTACAAGGCCGTGGTGACACGGGTGGAGCCCGCGCTCGAGGCCTGCTTCGTCGAGTACGGCGAAGACCGACACGGCTTCCTGCCCTTCAAGGAGATCTCGCGCAACTACTTCCGCGATGGCGTGGACGTGCGAACCGCCAAGATCAGTGACGCCATCCGCGAGGGCCAGGAACTGCTGGTGCAGGTCGAGAAGGAAGAACGCGGCAACAAGGGCGCCGCACTGACCACCTTCGTCAGCCTGGCCGGCCGCTACCTCGTGCTGATGCCCAACAACCCGCGCGGCGGCGGCGTGAGCCGGCGCATCGAGGGGGAGGACCGGGAAGAGCTCAAGGAGGCGATGGACCAGCTCGACTACCCGAAGGGCATGAGCCTGATCGCCCGCACCGCCGGCATCGGACGCAGCGCCCCCGAGCTGCAGTGGGATCTGAACTACCTGCTCAAGCTCTGGGATGCGATCGATGGCGCGTCCAAGGCGGGCAAGGGCGCCTTCCTGATCTACCAGGAGAGCTCGCTCGTCATCCGCGCGATCCGGGACTATTTCCACTCGGACATCGGCGAGATCCTGATCGACACCGACGACATCTTCGATCAGGCGCACCAGTTCATGAACCACGTGATGCCCGAGATGGGCAATCGCGTCAAGCGCTACCGCGACAACGCGGCGCTGTTCTCGCGCTTCCAGATCGAGCACCAGATCGAGACCGCCTTCAGCCGCACCGTCAACCTGCCCTCGGGCGGGGCGATCGTGATCGACCACACCGAGGCGCTGGTGGCGGTGGACGTCAACTCCGCGCGCGCCACGCGCGGCGGCGACATCGAGGAGACCGCCACGCGCACCAACCTCGAGGCCGCCGACGAGATCGCGCGCCAGATGCGCCTGCGCGACCTGGGCGGCCTGATCGTCGTCGACTTCATCGACATGGAGGAGAACAAGAACCGGCGGGAAGTCGAGCAGCGGCTGCGCGACGCGCTGCGCAACGACCGCGCGCGGGTGCAGTTCTCGTCGATCAGCAAGTTCGGCCTGCTCGAGCTCTCCCGACAGCGCCTGCGCCCGGCACTGTCCGAGGGCAACCACATCACCTGCCCGCGCTGCAACGGCACGGGCCACATCCGCGACACCGAGAGCTCGGCGCTGCAGATCCTGCGCGTGATCCAGGAAGAGGCGCTGAAGGACAACACCGCCGCGGTGCACGTGCAGGTGCCGGTGGAGGTGACCTCCTTCCTGCTCAACGAGAAGCGCACCGAGATCACCAAGATCGAGCTGAAGCAGCGCGTGACCGTGCTGCTGGTGCCCAACAAGCACCTCGAGACGCCGAACTACAAGCTCGAACGCCTGCGTCACGACGATCCGCGGCTGGAGAGCTACCGCGCCAGCTACACGATGATCGAGGAGCCGGAAGACGAGGTCGGGATCACGCGACGCGAGAAGACCAAGGCCCGGCAGGAACCGGTGATCAAGGGCGTGCTGCCCGATCAACCGGCACCGGTGCCCGTCGCAGCCCCTGCGGCGCCCGCGCAGGCGGTTGCGCCCGTGGCTGCTCCGGCGCCCTCCGCCCCCGCAACGCCCGCGCCCGAGCCGGGCAGCGGATTCTTCGGCTGGGTGCGCAAGCTCTTCGGCGGCGGCACGGTGGCGCCGCCCGCGGCGCCATCTCCGGTCCCGGCGGGGGCGGACGCCGCCACGCAGGCCGCCCCGGGCCGTGCGACCGGCACGCCGGCAGCCAAGGCAGCCACGCGCGATCGCGAGGACAACCGGGCCGACGGGCGTGGCGATCGTCGCGGCGGACGCGGCGCTGACCGGTCGGGCCGGGACGGGCGTGAAGGACGCGATGCGCGTGAAGCGCGTGAGGGCCGCAGCGGTCGCGGCGGCGAGCGTGGCGAGCGCGGCGAGCGCGGCGAGCGCGGCACGCGTCGGGATGAGGCTGGGGTCTCCCCCGCCACGACCGCCGTGGAGACGCCGCCCGCGCGTGAGCCACGGGAGGAGCGTGGTCGCCGTGGCGACCGGCCGCCGAGGGCCGACCGTGCACAGGCTCGGTCGGGCATCCCCTCCGAAGCCCCCGCCGACCTGATCCCTGCAGCGCCGGAGGCGGCAGCCGTCGAGGCTGACCTGCCGCGAATCGACACCGAAACCGAGAGCGAGCGCGAGGGCCGGCGTCGGCGCCGGCGTGGCAGCCGCGGCGGTCGCGACCGGGGCGATGTCATGGGCGCGGACGGCACCGTGGAACGCGAGGCGACACCCGTCGCCGACGAGGGCGTGGACCGAGCGGCGCCCGAGACGACCGCCGACACCGCGCTGCCGCCGGCCGACGGTGCCGGCGCTGCCGCTGTGCAGGCCGTGGCCGAGCAGGCGGCCGCCAGTGCGGAGCCTGCGCCCGAAACAGGTGCCGAGGGCGGCCGCAGGCGCGGCCGGGGTCGGGACAGGGCCCGCAGCGAACGCGCGGCCGACGCCGAGCGGACCGCGGGCGCGGGCGATGCCACGCAGGTCGGTGTCGTCGAAGGCGCTGCCTTCGAGTCCATGACGCCGCCCGAGGCCCGCACGGCACCCTCGGCGGAAGCCTCGGAGGCTGCGGCCCCGGTGCCATCGGCCTCTGACGAGACGCCGGGCGGCGACGTGGCGACCGATGTCCCGGCCAGGCCGGCGGTGCGTGTCGAGCCCTACGTGCTGCCGCTGGACGAACTGCAGCGTCTGGCCGAGGAGGCGGGGCTGCACTGGGCACACTCCGATCCCGATCGGATCGCCGCCGCGCAGGCCGCCATCGCAGCGCAGCCGGCACCGGTGCACGTGCCGCGTGAACGCCGCCCGGCAGTGGTCATCGACGAGGGCCCGCTGGTGTTGGTCGAGACCCGCAGGGACCTCTCGCAGGTGCGACTGCCCTTCGAAACCTGACCGGGTTGAGCTGGCAGCCTGTCAGCCTGTCAAGCTGTCAGTCTGTCAGCTCAGCCCAGATCGATCTGGGCTCAGGGCAGCAGGTCGAGCGCGCGGCGGTAGATCGGGTCGTACATCAGCGTGTCCCAGTCCAGGGGCGCAGCCGTCGGCAGCAATGCCAGGCGGCGCGCCTCGCCGGCGGGGTCAGGCTGCCAGCGGCCCTGGGCCTGCGCCACATCCAACGCCTGCAGGAAGTCGTCGAGCACGCGCCCACCGTCCACCGGCGACTGGTTGCACAGCAGCACCATGTCGCAGCCGGCGCCCAGCGCGAGCAGCGCCGCCTCGGCCGGCGCGACGCGGCGGCCTTCGACGACGCAGGCGGCTTCCATGCCGAGGTCGTCGCTGAAGATCGCCCCGGTGAAGCCGAGTCTGCCGCGCAGGATGTCCTGGAGCCAGCGCGCGGAAAAGCCCGCCGGGCGTCGGTCGACCCGTGGGTACACGACGTGGGCGGGCATCACCGCCGCCAGGCTCGAGGACAGCCAGCCGTAGGGCTGGGCATCGTCGGCGAGCAGGGCCTTCAAGGTGCGCCGGTCGACCGGGACGGCCACATGGCTGTCGGCCGCTGCCGCGCCATGTCCGGGGAAGTGCTTGCCACAGTGCAGCATGCCCGCGCGCAACATGCCGTGCATCACCGCGCGGGCCAGCATCGTGACCACGCGCGCGTCGCGATGGAAGGCACGGTCGCCGACCACCGTGCTCGGGCCATGGTCGAGGTCGAGGACGGGCGCGAAGCTCATGTCCACGCCACAGGCGCGCAGCTCGGCGGCCAGCACGAAGCCCACGGCCGCCGCCGCGTCGGTGGCCGCCATCGCGTCGGCCATCCAGCGTTCGCCCAGCGTGCGCATCGGCGGCAGAGGGGTGAAACCGTCGGTGCGCAGGCGCTGCACGCGCCCGCCCTCATGGTCGATGCACACCAGCAGGTCGGGTCGCAGGGCCTTGGCCTCGGCGATCAGCGCCGTGAGCTGCGCCCGGTCCACCCAGTTGCGCCTGAAGAGGATCAGCCCGCCGGTCAGCGGGTGCTGCAGGCGACGGCGGTCGGCGTCATCCAGTGCGGTGCCGGCGATGTCGAGAACGACGGGACGGTGGTTCAGGTCGGACATGGGGTGTGGACGTGGGCGGTGCGGTGTCCAGGCCTTTCGGGCATGCGGCACCGGCGCATCCGGCCGCGCCAGGCAGTTGGATGAAAAGGATTGGAGTCGCGGGCCAGTGGCGCTCGACGGACGGTCACTCCACGGACTCGACCACGACAAAGGCCGCGGCGTGATCGGCCTCGTCGGTCAGGCTCACATGGGCGCGCAGGCCCTGCTGCTCGAACCAGATGCGCAAGGGCCCGTGCAGGGCGATCTGCGGCTTGCCGCTGCGGGCGTTGACCACCTCGCAGGCGCGCCAGGTCATGGGCATGCGCATGCCCAGGCCGATGGCCTTGGAGAAGGCCTCCTTGGCGGAGAAACGGGTTGCCAGGTAGCGCACGCCGCGCGCAGGCACGGCGGCATGCCGCACACGGAAGACCTCGATCTCCTGCGGCCCCAGCACCTTCTGCGCGAAGCGCTCGCCGCGCCGCTCGAGCGTGTGCGCGATGCGCCGGATGTCGCACAGGTCGGTGCCGATGCCGTAGATCACCGCGGGTCCTGCGACTGGCGGATGCAGCGCTGATAGGCGCGCACGGTCTCGGCCATGCCGAGTTCGAGCGCGTCGGCGGCGATCGCATGGCCGATCGACACCTCGGCCACGCCGGGAACAGCGCGCAGGAAATCGCCGAGGTTGTCGCGGTTCAGGTCGTGGCCGGCATTGACCCCCAGGCCCACCGCGTGCGCCGCACGCGCCGCCTGGGCGTAGCGCTCGGTCAGCGCGACACCCTCCGGGCGGCCGTGCGCACGGGCATAGGCCTCGGTGTAGAGCTCGACCCGGTCGGCACCGACCTCGCGCGCCAGCGCCATGGCGGCCGGGTCGGGGTCCATGAACAGGCTGACGCGCACGCCCAGGCCATGAAGCTCGTCGATCAGCGGGCGCAGCCTCGCGCCGTCGCGCGTCAGATCCCAGCCATGGTCCGACGTGGCCTGCTCGACGCTGTCGGGCACGAAGGTCGCCTGGTGCGGACGCACCTCGCGCACCAGCGGCATCAGGTTGTGGAAGGGATTGCCCTCGATGTTGTACTCGGCCATGGGCCACTGCACCAGCAGGGCCGCCAGGTCGCACACGTCCTTCGCGGTGATGTGGCGGGCATCGGGCCTGGGGTGCACGGTGATGCCATCCGCACCGGCCTGCAGCGCCTGCGTGGCCAGGCGAACGACATCGGGAATGCCGACCGGACGCGAGTTGCGCAGCAGCGCGATGCGGTTGACGTTCACCGACAGGGCGGTGAGACCGCCATGGGCACGGCCTTGGCCGGCCTCTGGAGCAACGAGGGGATTCATGGCCTGGGATCTGCCGAAGGACCGCGTGCGCCCCCCCGGTGTCTGCCGACACCGGCTCCGCCCGCTGCGGCAGCCGGGACGGCCTCGGGTGACCCCGCGTTTGCCGGCGAGTGTATCGGCTCGGCCAGCCGCTGCACACCCTGGACCACCAGACGCGTGCGCAGCACCGGTGTGCCCAGGTGATGCTGCAACAGCGGCCGCAGCAGGGCGCGCAGGGGTCCCAGGGTCTCCCGGCAGATCCGGGGCAAGGCGTCGAGGTCGAGTCCGGGCGCCAGCGCGGCCTCGAGCAAACGCAGCGTCAGGCCATCGATGGCGTGCTCGGCCCCCGCACCCACCGGCACGACGCCAGACTGCGCGTTCACGCCGTAACGTGCGTCGTCGCGAACGCCCTGCTGTGTCGTGGTGACCACCGACAACTCCGGCAGCACGCCCGCTTCGCGCAGCAGCCGCAGTTCGAAGGCGCGCAACCCGGCCTGCGCCTGCGCGTCGTCGCCCGCGGCCAGCCAGGGCAGGGCCGCGGCGTAGGCATCGAACAGGGCCGGAGACGGCTCCTGGCGCGGGCACATCTTCAGCAGCAGTTCGTTCAGGTAGAAGCCCGCGAACAGCGCCGCGCCCCCCAGGATCGGCCCCCCGCCCGCCCATTCCGCGGCACGCAAGGTCAGGACTTCGGCGCTGTCATCGGCCGCCGCCCTGCCCAGCGAGACCGCGATGCGCTGGAAGGGCAGCAACACCGAGCGCAACTGGGAATACGGCCGCTTGGCGCCCTTGGCGGCCACGGCCAGCCGGCCCCGCTCACGCGTGAAGAGATCCAGGATCAGGCTCGACTCGCTCCAGTCGTAGCTGTGCAGCACATAGGCCGACAGCAGCGGCGCCGACCGCCGCGCCGCAAGGGAGGAGGACGCCGGTGCGATCGACACCGTCACGGGCCGGCGAGTCGCGCAGACCGCGATGATGCACGCGCGCTGGCGACATCCTCACCGGGCATCGAGACAGCGCGGGGGGGCCTCATTCGTAACCGTAGCTGCGCAGGTGACGCTCGTCGTCGGCCCAGCCGCTGCGCACCTTGACCCACAGTTCGAGGTGCACACGGGCGTCCAGCAGGGTCTGCAGTTCGTGCCGCGCCTCGGTGCCGATGCGCTTCAATCGCTCACCGCCCTCGCCGATCACCATGCCCTTGTGGGCCTCGCGCTCGACCACGATGGTGGCCGCGATGCGGCGCAACGCGCCCTCCTCCTCGAACTTGTCGATCACCACCGTGGAGGTGTAGGGCAACTCGTCGCCGGTCAGCCGGAAGAGTTTCTCGCGCACGATCTCGCTGGCGAGGAAACGCTCGCTGCGATCCGTCAGCGCGTCAGGGTCATGCAGCCAGGGCTGCTGCGGCAGGTACGGCGCCACGACCTCCAGGAGTCGATCGACGTCTGCCGCGCGGCGCGCCGACATCGGCATGTATTCGGCGAAGGCGTGCCGCTCCTGCATTCCCCGCAGCCAGGGCAGCACCTCGTGCCGGCGCGCGAGCGCGTCGAGCTTGTTGGCCACCAGGATCACCGGCACGCCTTCGGGCATCAGCGACAGCACCTTGGCGTCATCGAGCCCGAAACGGCCGGCCTCGACGACGAAGAGCACGACATCGACATCGCCGATCGACGCCAGCACCGTTCGGTTGAGGGTGCGGTTCAGTGCCGCGGCGTGACGCGTCTGGAAACCCGGGGTGTCGACAAAGACGAACTGGCTCGCGCCGACCGTGCGGATGCCGGTGATGCGGTGGCGTGTGGTCTGCGCCTTGCGCGACGTGATGCTGATCTTCTGGCCGACGAGGGCGTTGAGCAGGGTGCTCTTGCCGACGTTGGGGCGGCCGACGATGGCCACCAGACCGCAATGCAGGGACTCGTCGGTTGGGGAAGGTGCAGCAGGCGCATCCGCCAGACCGTCCTTCGGGGGTTCGGCGTCGTTCAAGGCGTCAGACTCCATGGCTTTCGGCGTCCAGCCGTTCGAGCACGCGCTGCGCCGCCGCCTGCTCGCCGGCCCGCCGGGAACGGCCCTCGGCGAACTCCCGCAGGTCGAGTGCCGCGACCTCGCACTCGATCTCGAAGGTCTGGGCGTGCGCCTGTCCACGGGTGGCACGGATGCGGTACACCGGCAGCGGGATCTTCCGCGCCTGCAGGCGCTCCTGCAAGGCCGTCTTCGCGTCCTTGGCCCACTGTCCGTCGTCGCCCTGCACGATCTGCGGCCCGAAGATCCTGCGCACCAGGGCCAGCGCGGCATCGAAGCCCGCGTCCAGATGCACGGCGCCGATCAGCGCTTCCAGCGCATCGGCCAGCATCGCCGGGCGCTGCGCTCCCCCGGCACGCGCCTCGCCGTCCGACATGCGCAGCAGGGGCGACAGACCGAGTGCAGCCGCAACCTTGTGCAGGCTGTCCTCCCTGACCAGCCAGGCACGCACCCGGGTCAGGTCCCCTTCATCGGAACGACCGAAGCGCTCGTACAGCAACGAGGAGACGGCCAGGTTCAGCACCGCATCGCCCAGGAACTCGAGCCGCTCGTTGTGATCGGCACCGAAGCTGCGGTGCGTGAGCGCACGCTGCAGCAGCGCGGGCTGCGAGAAGTGGTGTCCGATGCGGACCTGCAGGGCCTGCAGTGCAGTGGCCATCAGCCGCGCGGGCGCACGCCAGGGGTCGCAGTCACGGGCATGGGCATGGGCATGGGCTCAGTTGAATGCACCGATGCGCCCGGGCGCACCGAAATTCATCCAGATGAAGAAGGCCCGGCCCACCAGATTGGCGTCGGGGACGAACCCCCAGTAACGCGAGTCCTGGGAGTTGTCGCGGTTGTCGCCCATCACGAAGTAGTGTCCCTCGGGCACCTTGCACACCATGCCCTCGGTCACGTAGCGGCAGCCCTGCCCCTGCGGGAACGAAGGCGTGCCGTTGCCGAAATAGGAGGCTCGCCGCGGATCGACGAGGATGCGGTGCTCGATCTCACCCAGTTTCTCGGAGAACTGCGGCGCGTAGCGCAGGCTGTCCTCGTCATAGAACTCACCCAGCGACTGGACCGGAACCGGTTGGCCGTTGACCGTCAGGCGCTGGTTGAGATAGGCCACCTCATCTCCCGGCACGCCGACGACCCGCTTGATGTAGTCCAGTCGTGGGTCGGGCGGGTAGCGGAAGACCACGACATCGCCCCGCGCCGGATCGTTGTTGGCGATCACCTTGGTGTTGAGCACCGGCAGGCGGATCCCGTAGTGGTACTTGTTCACGAGGATGAGGTCGCCCACCAGCAGCGTGGGCACCATGGAGCCCGACGGGATCTTGAAGGGTTCGAAGGCGAAGGAACGCAGCAGGAAGACCGCGGCAATCACCGGGAACAGGCCGGCCGTCCAATCGAGCCACCAGGGCTGCGCGAGCACGGCCGCGCGGGCCTGCGCGACGTCGCCGTCGACCTGGCTGATGCCCAGGCGGTTGAGTTCCGCGCGGCGCTGCGCGCGCTGGGCCTCGAGTGCCGCCGCGGCGCGCACCCGCGCGGGCCTGAAATGGAAGCGCTCGGCCAGCCAGAACAGCCCGGTCACTGCCGACAGGATGAACAGCACGAGCGCGAAGTTGCCCACCCAGAAGCCGAGGAACCAGCCGCCCAGGTAGACCACCAGCACGGCGTAGAGCACCGCGGTCAATGCACTCATCGGGATTCCCGTCAATCGTCGACCTGGAGGATGGCCAGGAAGGCTTCCTGCGGCACCTCGACGGTGCCGATCTGCTTCATCCGCTTCTTGCCGGCCTTCTGCTTCTCGAGCAGCTTGCGCTTGCGGGTGATGTCGCCGCCGTAGCATTTTGCCAGCACGTTCTTGCGCAGCGCCTTGATGTTCTCGCGCGCGATGATGTTGGCGCCGATGGCCGCCTGGATAGCCACGTCATACATCTGGCGCGGGATGATCTCGCGCATCTTGGCCGCCACCTCGCGGCCACGATACTGGCTCTGGCTGCGGTGCACGATCAGGCTCAGCGCGTCGATGCGGTCGCCGTTGATCAGCATGTCGACCTTGACCACGTCGGCCGCGCGGTACTCCTTGAACTCGTAGTCCATCGAGGCATAGCCGCGCGAGATGGACTTCAGCTTGTCGAAGAAATCGAGCACGATCTCGGCCAGCGGGATCTCGTAGGTCAGCATGACCTGGCGGCCGTGGTAGGCCATGTTGATCTGCGCCCCGCGCTTGACGTTGGCCAGCGTCATCACCGGGCCCACATACTCCTGCGGCATGTACAGGTGCACCGTCACGATGGGCTCGCGGATCTCGCCGATGCGGCCCGGATCGGGCATCTTGCTCGGGTTCTCGACCTCGATGACGGTGCCGTCGCCCAGCTCGACCTGGTAGACGACGCTGGGCGCCGTGGTGATCAGGTCCTGGTCGAACTCGCGCTCCAGGCGCTCCTGCACGATCTCCATGTGCAGCAGGCCCAGGAAGCCGCAGCGGAAGCCGAAGCCCAGCGCCTGGCTGACCTCGGGCTCGAAGCGCAGCGAGCTGTCGTTGAGCTGCAGTTTCTCCAGCGCGTCGCGCAGCGCGTCGTACTCGCTGGCCTCGGTGGGGTACAGGCCGGCGAAGACCTGGGGCTTGATCTCCTTGAAGCCGGGCAGCGGCTCCGTGGCCGGTCCGGCGTTGTTGGGGAGCTTCTTCTCGAGCGTGATGGTGTCGCCGACCTTGGCGGCCTTGAGCTCCTTGATGCCCGTGATGACGAAACCCACCTCGCCGGCGTTCAATTCGTCGCGCGCAGCGGACTTGGGCGTGAACACGCCCATCTGCTCGATGCCGTGGACCGCGTTCGTGGCCATCATGCGCACGCGGTCGCCGCGCCGCAGTGCGCCGTCGACCACCCGCACGAGCATCACGACGCCGACGTAGTTGTCGAACCAGCTGTCGATGATCATCGCCCGCGGCGCCCCGTTGCAATCGCCACGGGGCGCCGGCATGCGCGCGATCACTGCCTCCAGGATCTCGTCGATGCCCTCGCCGGTCTTGGCCGAGCACGGGATCGCGTCGGTGGCGTCGATGCCGATGACGTCCTCGATCTCCTGGCGTGCGCGGTCCGGGTCGGCCTGCGGCAGGTCCATCTTGTTGAGCACCGGCACGACCTCGACGCCGAGGTCCAGCGCGGTGTAGCAGTTGGCCACCGTCTGCGCCTCGACGCCCTGGCTGGCATCGACGACGAGCAACGCGCCCTCGCAGGCCGACAGCGAGCGGCTGACCTCGTAGCTGAAGTCGACGTGACCGGGGGTGTCGATCAGGTTGAGGTTGTAGGCGCGGCCGTCACGCGCCACGTAGCGCAGCGCCGCGGTCTGCGCCTTGATCGTGATGCCGCGCTCGCGCTCGATGTCCATCGAGTCGAGCACCTGCGCCTCCATCTCGCGATCCGACAGCCCACCGCAGCGCTGGATGATGCGATCGGCCAGCGTGCTCTTGCCGTGGTCGATGTGGGCGATGATGGAGAAGTTGCGGATGTGGTCCATGGATCAAAAAAAAGGCGCGCCCTGAAAGTGACGCGCCGTCCATCCGGGGGTCGGGCGGCGCGTGCCGCCCAAACGCCGGATTGTAGGAGGCTCGGTGCGAGCGGTCGGATCTGCCGGGTTTCAGCGTCCGGGACGGATGACCAGGTAGTTCACCCACTCGCCACGCCGCACCAGCACGCTGACGGCGCGGTTGTTCTCGACCTTGGCGACCGCGGCGGAGAACTGCTTCAGGTCGACGACCTCGGTGTTGCCGACCGACAGGATCACGTCACCCTCGCGCATGCCTGCCCGTGCGGCCGGCCCCTCGACGGCATCGACCCTCACCCCGCCCTTGATCTTGAGTTCGCGGCGCTGCGCCTCGCTCAGTTCCGATGCGGTGATGCCCAGCGCCTGCTTGACCACCGGTGCCGCGTCGGGCTCGGCCTGCGCCCGGCGGGTCGGACGCTCGGCTTCGAATTCGCCGACGGTGACGGTGAGATCACGCGTGCTGCCGCGCCGGAACACCTCCAGGCTCGAGCGGGTGCCGGGACGGGTGGAGCCGATGATGCGCGGCAGGTCGCCGGCCTTCTCGACGACCTTGCCGTCCACCCGGGTGATGATGTCGCCCGCCTCGACGCCTGCCTTGTCGGCGGGGCCGCCCGATTCCACGCTCTGCACGAAGGCGCCGGTGGGCTTGCCCAGCCCGATGGACTCGGCGACCTCCTTGGTGACGGGGGCGATCTGCACGCCGATGCGTCCCCGGATCACCCGTCCGCTGCTGCGCAGTTGGTCCGACACGCGCATCGCCTCGTCGATCGGGATGGCGAAGCTGATGCCCATGAAGCCACCCGAACGGCTGTAGATCTGCGAGTTGATGCCCACGACCTCACCGCGCAGATTCAGCAGCGGCCCGCCCGAATTGCCCGGGTTGATCGCCACGTCGGTCTGGATGAAGGGCAGGTAGTCCCCGGTGTCGCGCTGCTTGGCGCTGACGATGCCGGCCGTCACCGTGTTCTCCAGGCCGAAGGGCGAGCCGATGGCCATCACCCATTCGCCGACCTTCAGGCGGCTGACGTCACCGATGCGCACCGTGGGCAGGCCAGCGGCCTCGATCTTGACCACGGCCACGTCGGTGCGGCGGTCTGCACCGACGATGCGCGCCTTGTACTCGCGCTTGTCGGTAAGCGTGACGAGGACCTCGTCGGCGCCGTCGATCACGTGCGCGTTGGTCATCACGTAACCATCGGCGGTGAGGACGAAGCCCGAGCCGACGCCACGCTGCTGCGGCTCTCCGTCCTCGCGCGGGCCCTGCCGCGGGTCGGGCTGGCCAGGCAGCGGGATGCCGAAGCGCCGGAAGAACTCCTCCATGCGCGGGTCGATCTCCGAACGACCGGATGCCGAGGACTGACGCCGCTCGAGCGTGCGGATGTTGACCACCGCGGGGCCGACCCGCTCGACCAGTTCGGTGAAGTCGGGCAGCACGATCGTCGGCGTCGACGCCGTTGTCTGCGCCTGCGGCTGCGCAGGCCACAGGGCCAGGGCGGTCATGCCGACGGCCAGCGCGAGCACCACGCGCCTGCGCGCCGTGGCCTGCCAGGCCGCGGCCGCGCCGCGCCAGGTCGAGGGGTTCGTCACCATCATCGATCTCCATTCCAGCAAGGACTGTGAACACCGCCCGGTCTGATCGCCGGACGCGCCGAAGGTTCTGTCGGCGCGCGCACCGACCCTGCGGCTGGGGCCGCGATCAGGGGATGCGCTGCAAAGCCGCCGCGAACCGCTTCAATGTGGCGACGGGTACGTCCCCCATCAAGACCAGACGCCAGCGATCGTCGACGTTCTGCAGCAAGGCGTGCGTCGCGCCCATCTGGGTGACCAGGCTGCGCGCCGGACGCCCCGCGCGGGCGGGTTCGATGAAGACCGAGACACGCGCCAGACCGTCCGAGTAGATGACCTGCAGGGTCGTGGCCTCTCCGGTCATCGCCGAAGACGGCCCCGGGGCGACCGGCCGGACGCTGGCTGCCCCATCGGTCAGGTCGCGCGCAGGCTCGGTCCAGGTGACCGGCTTGCGCACGCAGCCGAGCAACTGGAAGCCCTCCGGCAGTTCGTCCAGCCGCCAGCCTTCCTCGGCGAGCTGTGCCGGGGAGGAGTTCATGGTCACCACCCGCCAGCCTTCGGTGTCGCGCATGGCCGCCTGCACCGTGCCCGCCCGGGGCCGCACGCCGATCTCGATGTCGGTGAAGGAGGTCGACTCCAGCACCTCTGCACGCGGCCCCAGGACGTCGGCCCGCAGCATCAGGCCGGACTCGGCGTCGACCCACAGGCGCTGCGCGAACCGCAGGGTGTCGCGCGGGAACAGCAAGAGCACGTGCGTGAGCCGGCCGGCCACGCGGTCCAGACCGAGCTGGCGTGTCTCGTAATGGGCGCGGAAGCGCGCCTCGGGCACCGTCCCGAGCGGGCTGAGGGCTGCGGCGTCGCGGCGGCCGACGGTGACGATCTGACGCTGCGGCCAGAAGGACATGACGGTGTCGTTGTGACGGAAGCTGCGCTGACCGGCCCCGTCCAAGGCCTCCACGCGCTCGAAGGCGTCGGCACCGACCACGTAGTGCCCGACACGGGAACTCGCCACCACACCGCCGGCGGTGAAGACCATCGTGCCCTGGTAGCTGTAGCTGGCCGCAGCCGCACGCATGCGCGACAGCCAGGCCTGCGCCGCCTGCGTGCCATCGGCCGCCGCGGCTCGCTTGGCCGACAGGGGCTCGGCCACCGCATCGGCCAGGGCCGGAAGGCTCGCGCCGCAGACCAGGGTGAGCCCGACCAGGAGCGGCCGCATCCGCCGCGCCACAGGCGCCGGGGATGCGCACCGCGGACTGCGCAGGTGTCTCATGGTTCGAGCACCACGGTCTCGAAGCGACCGGTGACCCCACCCGGCAGCGCCGGGGCGCCTGCACGGTGCGCCCGCAGATAGCTGTCGAGTTGGGCATCCCGGATCAGACGCCCGTCGACGGCCTGCCACGACGGCTCCTCGGCGGGCAGCACACCCACCGCCCTGCCGAGCGCGGCCAGCCCGGCCTGCCATCCATCCCCCGGTCCGCGGGCCTCGCCCTGGACGAGCCAGACCGCCACCGCCACGGTCATGAAGCCCGCGGCAACGGCCATCGCGGACCGCAGCCGCACCGCACGCCACGGACGCGCGCGTGCCGGGGACGACCGCGACGCTGGCGCGAGGCTGGAAGCAGCCGTTGGGGCGAGGACGACGGGTTCGCGCGCGAGCTCGGCACGAAAGCGCTCGAGGAAAGCCTCGTCCCGACCGCGGGAGGGCGCCAGGTCTTCCGATCGCATCACATCGCCAACGAGATGCCAGTCCTGCCATGCACGCATCACCAGGGGATCGGACCGGCAGCCCTGCAAGGCCAGCTCCTGTTCGCGCGCATCGGCTCGGCCGTCATACAGGGCCGACAAGGCCTCGAGGCAGCCGTCGGGAGTCGAGGCAGACGGTTCGTCCGGATCGGGCGCGGTGAGGTGCCGCGATGTCGTCACCGGACCTTCGGATCGTTCGTGCTCACCCATGGCGCTGTGATCCCCTGTTGAAGTCCCGGGCCCGCGCTACCAGCGCCGCCCGTCACGCGTGTCGAGCAGCGGCCGCAGCCGCTGGGCGATGGCCTCGCGGGCACGGAAGATGCGCGACCGAACGGTGCCGATGGGGCAGTTCATGATCTCCGCGATCTCCTCGTAGCTCAGTCCCTCGATCTCCCGCAGGACGACCGCCTGTCGCAGGTCCTCCGACAGCCGCTCGATCGCCGCGTTGACCGCTGCCGCGATCTCGCGGCTGGCGATCACCGCGTCGGGCGTTTCCGGGTCGATTGGTTCTGCCTCGGGCCTGAAAGTTTCGTCTGCATCACCGGACGGCATCAGGGCCGCCTCGGTGATGACCGGCTCGCGCCTGAGTTCGACGAGCGCCTTCTTCGCCGTGTTGACGGCGATGCGGTAGAGCCAGGTGTAGAAGGCACTCTCGCCACGGAACTGCGGCAGGGCGCGATAGGCCCGAAGGAAGGTTTCCTGCGCAAGGTCCTGGACCAGATCGGCATCACGGACCATGCGCCCGATCAGGCGCTCGATGCGCCGCTGGTACTTGACCACCAACAGTTCGAAGGCCTTCTGATCGCCACGGCGCACGCGCTCCACCAGCGGCGCGTCGACGTCCGGTTGCTGCGTCATGCCGGCCGCCCGTGCGCCGGGTCTTCAGGTCTGGCCCGGGTCTGGGCCTGCAGGGCGACCCGCAGCGGGTGCCACAGGGCCACGGCAGATCGCCTGGACGCGGCAAACCAGACCGATCGTCGGGCCCGGCGGGGCGGACGTCGGTCGCCAGGCGAGGCCGACGCCGTCCACGGCGTCGCACGGATCAGGATCCAGGACCCGAAGTCGAGCGCGATCGTCGGTGTGCAGGACCAGGCTGCCTCACCTGTTCGCGCGCAGGACCATAATCGGCCGTCCCACACCAGGCGATGCGACTGCCGGCCTTCGACGCGCCACGCCAGCAGCGCGGCCAGTGCCGCAAGGCTCACGGCCGCCCACGGCACGACGGCCGACGGCCGACCACCGATCGCCTGCAGCACGCCATCGAAGACACCGTGGCCCTGCAGCCAGGCCGACACACTGCCGGTGGCCGCGCCCGCGAGCACGCCCACGGCCAACCGCCACAGCGGTTCCGCGGGCAGCACAGCCTGCATCGCAGGCGCAGCGCTCACACCCCGTCTGCCGGCTCAGCGTCGGGGCGACGGACGCCCCAGCCTCGAACGACCGGGGACCGGCCGGCGCGGACTCTCCGACGGCTCATGCGCATGCCCGCCCAGGATCAGGCGCGCCGAAACACGAGCGCACCATTGGTGCCGCCGAAGCCGAAGTTGTTCTTCAGCGCCACATCGATGCGCATCTGGCGCGCCTCGTTGGCACTGCAGTCCAGATCGCACTCCGGGTCCTGGTTGAAGACGTTGATCGTCGGCGGGCAGACCTGGTGGTGTATCGCGAGCACGGTGAAGACCGATTCGATGCCGCCGGCGCCTCCGAGCAGGTGCCCGGTCATCGACTTGGTCGACGTGATGACGACGTCGCGCGCACGCGCGCCCAGGGCCAGCTTGATGGCGTTGGTTTCGTTGACATCGCCCAGCGGCGTGGAGGTGCCATGGGTGTTGACGTGGTCGACCTCGTCGGCATTGACCCCCGCATTGCGCAGGGCCGCGAGCATCGCGCGCTTGGGTCCGTCGACATTGGGCGCGGTCATGTGGTGGGCGTCGGCGCCCATGCCGAAGCCACCGAGTTCGGCGTAGATGCGCGCGCCTCGGCGCCGCGCGTGCTCGTACTCCTCGAGCACCAGCACGCCAGCACCCTCGCCGAGCACGAAACCGTCGCGGTCCTTGTCGAAGGGGCGCGAAGCGGTCTCGGGGGAGTCGTTGCGCGTGGACAGGGCACGCGCCGCGGCGAACCCGCCGATGCCCAGCGGCGAGACCGTGCTCTCGGCCCCGCCGGCGATCATGACGTCGGCATCGCCGTATTCGATCAGCCGCCCGGCCTCCCCGATGCAGTGCAGTCCGGTGGTGCAGGCGGTGACGATGGCCAGGTTGGGGCCGGTGTAGCCGTAGTGGATCGAGATGTGGCCGGAGATCATGTTGATGATCGAGGCCGGCACGAAGAACGGCGAGATGCGGCGCGGACCGCGCTCGCGGTACTCGCCGTCGGTCTGCTCGATCATCGGCAGGCCGCCGATACCGGAGCCCACCATGCAGCCGATGCGCTCGGCCTGCTCGGGACTCAGGGCCTCACCGGTGGGCAGACCCGCATCCCGGACGGCCTGCATCGCAGCGGCCAGCCCGTAATGGATGAAGGTGTCCATGTGCCGGGCTTCCTTGGCGGGGATGTAGTCCTCGATCCGGAAGCCCTTGACCTCGCCGGCGAAGCGGCAGGCGAAAGCCGCCGCGTCGAAGCGGGTGATCGGTGCGATGCCCGAGCGGCCGGCCAGCAACGCCGACCAGCCGTCGGCCACGGTGTTGCCCACCGGGCAGACGAGCCCGAGGCCGGTGACGACGACACGTCTCCTGTTCAATGGACGATCCTCCTGTGGTCGTGCCGGCCCTCACCGCAGGCCGCAGTGGCGGCGTCGGCGCTCAGGCCGTCAGGCCTTCTGGTGCGACTTCGCGTAGTCGATCGCGAGTTGCACCGTCGTGATCTTCTCCGCGTCCTCGTCGGGGATCTCCATGCCGAATTCGTCCTCGAGGGCCATCACCAGTTCGACCGTGTCGAGGGAATCCGCGCCCAGGTCGGCCACGAAGGCCTTCTCGTTCGTGACGTCGCCTTCGGGCACGCCCAGTTGCTCGGCGATGATCTTCTTGACGCGGGCTTCGATGTCGCTCATGACGTCTCCAGAGGAGAAAGTAGATTAGTGGAAAGATTCTACCGGCCGGCGCGACCGGGGATGGGGCCCCACGGGGCCCGGCGCTGCGCGGGCGCGGCCGCACGGCAAGGCGTGCGCATCCGGGGCTCACTGCATGAACATGCCGCCATTGACGTGCAACTGCTCACCGGTGATGTAGCCGGCCAGGGGCGAGGCGAGGAAGGCCACGGCATGCGCCACCTCATCGGCCAGACCGAGGCGCCCCAGGGGGATCTGCTGCTGCAGCGCCTGCTTCTGCGCCTCGGGCAGCACCTCGGTCATGTCGGTGGCGATGAAACCCGGGGCGACGCAGTTGACGGTGATCTGACGGCTGCCGACCTCGCGCGCGAGCGACCGCGTCATCCCGGCCACCCCCGCCTTGGCTGCAGCGTAGTTGACCTGACCCGCGTTGCCGCTGGCTCCCACCACCGAGGTGATGTTGATGATGCGCCCGTGGCGCTGCTTCATCATCGGCCGCAGGACGGCGCGGCTGAGCCGGAAGACGGCCTTCAGGTTGGTGTCGACGACGGCGTCCCAGTCCTCGTCCTTCATGCGCAGCGCCAAGGTGTCGCGCGTGATGCCCGCGTTGTTGACCAGCACGTGCAGCCCGCCGTCGGCCTTGACGACGGCATCGACCGCGGCGTCCACGGCCGCGGCGTCGTTGACGTCCAGCACGATACCGCGCCCGCCCAGGGGCGCGAGCAGTGCGTCGACCGCCTGCGCGCCGGCCGGCGTCGTGGCCGTGCCGACGACCCGCAGCCCTTGCGAGGCCAGGGTGTGCGCGATGGCGCGGCCGATGCCGCGGCTGGCACCGGTGACGAGCGCGATCCGTCGGGCAGGGGAGGACTCGGACATGGGACTTGACTCCAGGATGGGAGGCGGGGGCGGTCGCCGTGGGCAAGGCGGCGGGAGCCGACCGCTCGCCCGCCTCGTCACGGCACCGCGCTCGGCAAAGGGCTCAGCCGGTCAGGCCAGCATCTCTCGGGCCTGCGCGAGCGACGCAGGGTCGCATACCGTCAGGCTGGCGAGCTCCGGGTCGATGCGCTTGACCAGCCCTGACAGCACCTTGCCCGGGCCGCATTCGAGCACATGGCCGAGTCCGCGCTCGCGCAGCGCCCGCACCACATCGACCCAGCGCACGGGCCCGGCGGCCTGGCGGAACAGCGCCTCGCGCAAGGCCTGCGGGTCGGGGTGCGATGCGGCGTCGATGTTGTGGATGACGGGGATGCGCGGCACGCCGATCGCCACCTGCGCCAGTCGCTCGCGCAGGCGCTCGGCCGCCGGCGCCATCAGCGCGCAGTGGAAGGGCGCGGACACCGGCAGCAGCAAGGCCCGCTTGGCTCCCGCGGCCTTGAGGACCTCGCAGGCCTTGTCGACCCCGGCCCGCGTGCCGGCGATGACGACCTGCTTCGGGTCGTTGAAGTTGGCGGCCGAGACCACCTCGCCGGTGGCTGCAGCGGCCTGGGCACAGCCGTCGACCACGGCCTGCGCGTCCAGTCCGAGCACCGCGGCCATGGCCCCGACGCCGACCGGCACCGCCTCCTGCATCGCCTGCGCGCGCAGCCGCACCAGCGGCACGGCGTCGGCCAGCGTCAGGGCGCCGGCCACCACCAGCGCGCTGTATTCGCCCAGCGAGTGGCCGGCGACGGCGGCGGGCTCGTGCCCGGCCTCCGCGCGCCAGGCGCGATAGCAGGCCACCGCCGCGGTGAGCATCACGGGCTGGGTGTTCGTGGTGAGGTCCAGCGCTTCCTTGGGTCCCTCGTGGACGAGGCGCCCCAGGTCCTCGCCCAGGGCGTCGGAGGCTTCACGCAAGGTCTCGCGGACGGCGGGGTGGTCACCCCAGGCATCGAGCATGCCCACGGACTGGGACCCCTGACCAGGGAAGACGAAGGCAAAAGGCTTCATGGGAAATCGGACGTCAACGGTGTTGGCAAGGATGGGCCGCACACCGGCATGCACCGCGCAGGCCCGCGCCTGCCACAGGGCATGTCGATGGACCCTCAGAAATCCAGCAGCACGGCACCCCAGGTGAATCCACCACCCACGCCTTCGAGCATGACGGTGTGACCGGCACGGATGCGGCCGTCGCGCACCGCCACGTCCAGGGCCAGGGGCACGGAGGCGGCCGAGGTGTTGCCGTGCTCGTCGACGGTCACGACCACCTTGTCCGCAGGCAAGCCGAGCCGGCGCGCCGTGCTTTGCATGATGCGGATGTTGGCCTGGTGCGGGATCAGCCAGTCGACGTCGGCGATCTGGCGGCCAGCCTTGTCCAGCACGCCGCGCGCCACCGCGTCGAGCGCGCCGACGGCGAGCTTGAAGACCGCCTGGCCGTCCATCTTCAGCAGCGGATCGCCGCGGACCTGCCCTCCGGCCACCGTGCCGGGCACACACAGGATGTCGACGTGGCGCCCATCGGCGTGCAGTTCGCTGGCCAGGATCCCCGGGGTCGGTCCGGCCTCGACCACGACCGCGCCGGCGCCGTCACCGAAGAGCACGCAGGTCGTGCGGTCGTCGAAGTCGAGCAGGCGGGAGAAGACCTCGGCACCGATGACGAGCGCGCAGCGGGCGCCGCCGCTGCGTACCATGGCGTCGACGACGCTCAGCGCGTACACGAACCCCGAGCACACCGCCTGCAGGTCGAAGGCGGGGCATCCGACGATGCCGAGCTTGCGCTGGACGATGGTCGCGGTCGAGGGGAACACCATGTCGGGCGTCGACGTGGCCACGACGATCAGGTCGACCTCGTCGACACGGCGGCCCGCGGCCTCGAGCGCACGACGCGCCGCCTCCACGGCCAGATCGCTGGCCTGCATGCCGTCATCGACGAAGTGCCGCGCCCGGATGCCGGTGCGCTCGACGATCCAGGCGTCGCTGGTCTCCAGACCGCGCTGGGCGAGCAGCGCGGCCATGTCGTCATTGGTCAACCGGCGCGGCGGCAGGAAACCGCCGGTGCCGGTGATGCGTGCGTGCAGACGGGGGGCGGACATGGGCGGGCAGGCCATTGATCGTGACGTGGGAAGGCGGCCGCTCTGAGTGTCTCAGGGTCTCGGGGTCTCAGGCGATCGCCGCAGCAGGCGCCGCCGCCGGGGAGACAGGCGCGCCGACGCTCTGGACGATGCGCGCCTGGACACGCTGGAGCAGTTGGTTGCGGGCCGCGTCATGGGCACGGTCCAGGGCGCTCTCGAAGGCGAAGGCATCGGCAGAGCCGTGGCTCTTGAAGACCAGGCCGCGCAGGCCGAGGAGCGCCGCGCCGTTGTACCGGCGGTGGTCGACCCGCGCCTTGAACCGGCGCAGCACCGGCAGGGCCACCACCGCGGCCAGACGGCCGTACAGGCCGCGACCGAACTCCTGGCGGATGAACTCCCCCAGCATCGACGCCAGCCCCTCGGAGGTCTTCAGCAGCACATTGCCGACGAAACCGTCGCAGACCACGATGTCGGTCGTGCCCTTGAAGATGTCGTTGCCCTCGACGTTGCCATGGAAACGGATCCGCCCCGCCGTCGCCGCATCCCGCAGCAGTTCCGCGGCGCGCTTGATGGTCTCGCTGCCCTTGATGGCCTCCTCGCCGATGTTGAGGAGGCCGACGGTCGGCTCCGGCGTACCGTCGACCGCGCTGACGAGCGCGCTGCCCAGCAGCGCGAACTGCAGCAGGTGTTCGGCACTGCAGTCGACGTTGGCGCCCAGGTCGAGCACCGTGGTGTAGCGGCCCTGACGGTTGGGCATCACCGTGGCGATGGCCGGCCGGTCGATGCCGTCGACCGTCTTCAGCACGTGCCGCGCCACGGCCATCAGCGCACCCGTGTTGCCGGCCGACACACAGGCATCGGCAGTGGCGACACCACCCTCCCCGGACTTGACCTGCGTGATCGCCACGCGCATCGACGAATCGCGCTTGCGACGCAGCGCGACCTCGACCGGGTCGTCCATGCGCACGACCTCGCTGGCGGGCACCACAGCGCAGCGCGGCCAGCCCGAGGTGGCAGCAAGCGCAGCGGGGTCGCCCACGAGCAGCAGCTGCGCCCGAGGGTGGCGGTCCACGAAGGACCGGCAGGCGGGCAGGATCACCGACGGCCCGTGATCCCCGCCCATGCAGTCGACCGCGATCCGCACCGGCATGGCGTCGCCCGGGGGCGTTGCATCAGGCTGCATGTCGCTGTTGCCCTCGACGCCCTGGACAGTCGTGCCCGTGTGCAGCGGTCGTCATCCGGACGAGCGCGTCAGGGCGATGCCCGCACGACGCCGAAGACGCCGCTCAGGGCCTTTCAGGCGTCGGCCTTGGTCTTGACGACCTTGCGACCGCGGTAGAAGCCGGTGGGGCTGATGTGGTGACGCAGGTGGATCTCGCCCGTGGTCGGCTCCACCGCGATGCCGGGCACGCCCAGCGCGTTGTGGGAGCGGTGCATGCCGCGCTTGGAAGGCGACTTCTTGTTCTGCTGGACAGCCATGATGGAACTCCTGGGGGCACGCGCTCGCCGGCGGACGCGGCAGGGATGGAAGGCCCGCCTGTCGCGGCGCAGTCACCCGGGAGCCGGGCGATCCAGCGCTTGCCTGACAAACGAAAAGTCCGCGATTCTAGCGTCCCGGCCGGGAATCATGCGCGCATCGGCGCGCGACCCGCCACGGCGGCAGCGACCCCCGGGCCCTCGATGCGCCGGGCCCGCGCGGCGATCAGCCCCGGCCCTTCAGGGCTTCGAGTGCCGCGAAGGGGTGGGCCTGGCGGTCGGCGGCGCTCTCCTGCGGCTCCGCCTCGGCCGACCATGGCAGTGGCTGGGGACAGGCCTCGTGGCGGGGCACCAAGGGCAGGGCCATGATCAGCTCGTCCTCGACGAGCGCACGCAGATCGACCGCACGCGACAAGGCCAGCACGTCTTCGTCGTCGCGGTCTTCGTCGAGCCGGGACGCCTCGTCCTCGCCGTCGACGAAGCACAGGGTGCGGTCGACCGCCACAGGCACCGCCACGGGCTGAAGGCAGCGCTGGCAGGTCAGCCAGACCGTGGGATGGGCACGCAGCCGGATCCGCGCGCGGGCCTGCGAGTCCCCCGTGGCGCGGGACCACAGGCCCTCGGCGCTCCAGGCCACAGGGTCGTCGCACCCGTCTGCCGGCGCCTGGAGTCCTTCCTGCAGGCGGGGCATGGTCTGCAGCGACTGCGTCACCTCGATCTGGGCGCCGGCCTTGGCGAAGGCCTCGACGTCGAGCCGGTCAGGTTGCCAGGAGGTCTTGCGCATGCAACCCAGTGTAGCGAGCCGCCACATCACGGCCCGCCTCACGGCCCATCACGACACCTCGAGACGGCGCACGACCGCGTGAGGACGACCGGGCCGAGGCCTGACGCAGGGTGCAGGAGAGACCCGCGCGGCCCGGACGCCCATCGGCGCGGGCGCCGACAATCGCGGCAGCGCGCCGCGGGATGCGCAAGCCCTCCCGGACCCGCCATCACGGCGCCCCGGGGAATCGCCGCCGCAGCCGCGCCCGTCGCCCCGCCTCCAGACCAACGACTTCCACGTGCAGCCCACCTCCCCCTCCATGCCGCCACTGATCCTGGCCTCGACCTCGCGCTATCGACGCGAACTCCTGCAACGGCTGCGCCTGCCCTTCAGTGTTGAGCCCCCCGGGGTGGACGAGACCGCGAGGGCGGCCGAAGCACCCAGCGCGCTTGCCCGGCGCCTGGCGCTGGAGAAGGCGCGTGCCGTCGCCCGGCGCCATCCCGGCGCAGTGGTGATCGGATCGGATCAGGTGGCCGACCTGGACGGCCAGGCCATCGGCAAACCCGGCGACCATGACCGGGCACGCGAGCAGTTGCGACGCATGAGCGGCCGCATGGTCGTGTTCCAGACCGCACTGGCAGTCGTGCGCGTCGACACCGGCTTTGAAGCCGTCGACCTGGCCCAGGTGCGGGTGCGCTTCCGGGTCCTCGACGACGCGCGCATCGAGCACTACCTGCGCACCGAGCAGCCGTACGACTGCGCTGGCAGCGCGCGCAGCGAGGCACTCGGGATCGCACTGCTCGAATCGATCGACTCCGACGACCCCACCGCCCTCGTCGGCCTGCCCCTGATCCGCACCTGCACGCTGCTGGCCGCCGCAGGGCTGGATGTGCTGAGCCCGTCGGTGTCGGAGGGCCACACGAGCTGATCGACGCCGACGGGACACCCCCTGCACGCGCCCGTCGGGCACGCCATGACCGCTTGATCCATCACGGGTCCGGTCGCATTGCCCCACGCCCCATGCCCCATGCCCAAGGCCTGATGATGACGACGACGCCCTCGCCCAGCGGTAACGGATGGCCAGCCGGCCTGTACCTGGTGCCCAACACCCTGGACCTGGCCGCCGAGCCCGTGGACATCCGCGACGTGTTGCCCGACGGCGTGCTGCGCGTGGCCGCGGCGCTGCGCCACTGGGTGGCGGAGGACGCGCGCAGCACCCGCGCCTTCCTGAAGCGCGTGGCGGCGGTGCACCCGCTGGGCGCCGCGCTGCAGGACATCCGGATCGAGGAACTGCCGCGTCCGCGCAAGGGCGCACCCGCGGAGGTGGACGCCGGGGTGTGGCAGGCCCTGCTGACGCCGGCGCGCCAGGGCCACCCGCTGGGCCTGATCTCCGAGGCCGGGCTGCCCGCTGTCGCCGACCCGGGCGCGCTGCTGGTGGCGGCGGCGCACCGCGCCGGGGTCCCGGTCAGGCCCCTGCCGGGGCCGAGTTCACTGCTGCTGGCGCTGGCGGCCAGCGGGCTGGACGGGCAGCACTTCGCCTTCGTCGGCTACCTCCCGCAGGACGCCCCGGCGCGCGCGGCACGCATCCGCGAGCTGGAGGCCGTCTCGCGGCGTCTGCGCCAGACGCAGGTGCTGATCGAAACCCCCTACCGCAACCCGGCGATGCTGCAGGCGCTGCTCGACAGCCTGGCGCCAAGCAGCCGACTGGCCGTCAGCATCGGGCTGACGCTGCCCGAGGGCTGGAGCCGCACCGACACCGTGGCTGGCTGGCGCGCCCGGCCGACGCCGCTGAACCCGCGCCTGCCCGCCGTGTTCTGCCTGGCCGGGTGAGGGGCGCAGCGCCCGCCTCAGAACGGCGCCGCGCTTTCGAAATGGACGCGCAGGCCGTCCTGCGGATGAGGCAATGACAGCGCCGTCGCATGCAGGCACATCCTGTGCGGTGCGCCGACCGCATCCACCGACCCGTACAAGGGATCGCCGACGATCGGATGGCCGATCGCGGCCAGGTGCACGCGCAGCTGGTGCGAGCGGCCGGTGACCGGCTGCAAGGCCAGTCGCGCCATCCCGTCGCCACGCCAGCGCACGGCCCAGTGCGTCAGTGCCGCGCGCCCCGCCTCGAGGTCCACGATCTGGCGCGGACGCCGCGGCCAGTCGGCCCGCAGGGGCAGGTCGATCGAACCCGATGCCTGCGCCGGACAGCCGAGCACCAGCGCCTCGTAGCGCTTGTCGGTGCGGCGCTGTTCGAAGGCGGCAGACAGGGCACGCTGGGCCTGCAGCCCGAGGCCCATCACCATCAGGCCCGAGGTGTCCATGTCGAGCCGATGGACGACCCGGGCCTCGGGAAACAGCGCCTGCACCCGTGTGGCCACGCAGTCCTGCAGGCCGGGCGCCCGCCCGGGCACCGACGGCAGACCGGGCGGCTTGTCGACGACGACGAGCCAGGCATCGGCGTGGACGATGGAGAGGGACGCTGGCATCGGGTCGCTGTCGAGGGGTCGAGGTCGATTCGGGTCGGGATGCAGGGAGGACGACCGCGGCCCGTCGTCGATGCCGCCCGCAGTATGCTCTGTCCCATGAACACCGCACGCCCCGTCACCATCGTCACCGGCGCCTCCCGCGGCATGGGCCGGGCCCTGGCCGAATTGCTGCTGCAGCGCGGGCACCGCCTGCTGACGCTGCAACGCCAGCCGACCGAGCAACCGTTGCCTGCCGGCGCCGAGCTGCAGGCCTGGGCTGTCGACCTTGCCGACCCGCTGCCCGTCGCCCGGGACCTGCAGGCCTGGATCGCCGCGCTGTTGCCGGTGCAGGTGTCGTCGCTGACGCTGATCAACAACGCCGCGCTGCTCGTCGAGCCCGGTCCGCTGGCGGGCGCCGACCTCGCCAGCGTCAGCCGCGCGACCCGCGCCAGCCTGGAAGCGCCACTGCTGCTGACGGCTGCGTTCCTGCGCGCCAGCGCCGCCTTCGACGTGCCGCGCAAGGTGCTGAACATCTCCTCCGGCCTGGGGCGCCACGCGATGGCGGGCTCGGCCGTGTACTGCGCCGACAAGGCCGGCATGGACCACTTCAGCCGAGCCGTGGCGCTGGAGGAATCCGCCCGGGCGAACGGCGCGGCCATCGTCTCGCTGGCGCCCGGCATCGTCGACACCGACATGCAGGTGCAGTTGCGCAGCGCGGACGCCACCGCCTTCCCCGAGGGCCGGCGCTTTGCCGAGTACAAGGCCGGCGGCCGGCTCGACAGCCCTCGGGCAGCAGCGGAGAAGCTCCTGGCCTACCTGGAGCGGCCCGACTTCGGCCGCAAGGTGGTGGCCGACGTGCGCGACCCGGACTGACAGGGCGAGGGCGAGGGCGAGCCCAGGGCCACAGGCCACGGCCCGACCGCCCCCGCGGCGGCACGGGAACGCCTGTGGCGGCACGGCGTGACGTCGTGAACGACCCGCCGGCTCGCCGGCCCGCCGGGGCGGGCGCTCAGCCCGCCGACAACAGCTCGACGAAGCGCGCCATGTCGACGTTGCCGCCGGAGAGGATCACGGCTACCCGGCGGCCGCGCAGGTCGGGCAGACCGTCTGCGTGATGCAGCAGGGCCGCGGCCGCCAGACAGCCGGTGGGCTCGACGACGATCTTCATGCGCTCGGCGAACAGCCGCATCGTCTGGACGAGTTGCGCATCGGTGACGGTGACGATGCCGCGCACCCATTGCTGGATCAGCGGGAAGGTCAGCGCGCCGCTGTGCTGGGTCTGCGCCCCATCGGCGATGGTGCGCGGCGTGTCGATGTGGACGATGCGGCCTTCGGCGAGGCTGCGCTGGGTGTCGTTGCCGGCCTGCGGCTCGACCCCCCAGACCTCGATGCCGGGCACCAGGTGGTGCGCGGCCACGGCACAGCCGGAGATCAGCCCGCCGCCGCCCACGCACACCAGCAGCGCATCGGGCGCGCCCTCGCCCGTCTCGGCCATCTGCTCGATCAACTCCAGCGCCGCAGTGCCCTGCCCGGCCATCACATCGGGGTGGTCGTAGGGCGGCACCAGCGTCATGCCGCGCTCGTCGGCCAGGCGGCGGCCGATCGCCTCGCGGTCCTCGGTGTAGCGGTCGTACAGCACGACCTCGCTGCCGGCCTGACCCTCCTGGTAGGCGCGGGTGGCCGCCAGCTTGGCCGTCGGCGCATCCCGCGGCATCACGATCACGCTGGGCACGGCGTGCAACCGCGCAGCCAGGGCGGTGGCCTGCGCATGGTTGCCCGAGGAGTAGGCGATGACGCCGCGCTGCCGCGTGGGCGCGTCCAGCCGCGCCAGCGCATTGAAGGCTCCGCGGAACTTGAACGCGCCCATGCGCTGCAGGTTCTCGGCCTTGAAGAACACGCGCGACCCCGTGCGCTCGTCGACCAGGCGCGAACGCAGCACCGGCGTGCGGTGCGCATGCCCGTGCAGACGCCGCGCCGCGGCATCGATGTCGTCGAAGGAGATGGCCGGATGCGTCATGTGGTGGGCCCCTGGAAACCGCCCTGGCGGTAGGTGATCACCAGCGTGTCGCGCCAGCCGGGATCGGC
>Ga0172372_10001502_pt1 | contig 36182 bp, 44 predicted proteins | sample LakKiv5m_2_FD_114544 | JGI IMG/M metagenome (GOLD analysis project Ga0172372, IMG submission 114544) | Freshwater microbial communities from Kabuno Bay, South-Kivu, Congo - kab_092012_9.5m | ecosystem: Environmental > Aquatic > Freshwater > Lake | place: Democratic Republic of the Congo... | reverse complement strand
GCAATCGTACCTCCTGAGATAGACAAATCAAAGCCGTCACTCTGGTTGACAGCACCGAAATTAACTTGATATGTGCCAGCACTCGTTAAAAAAGTTTGAGTTGTAGCTTGGATAAATGCCATTTTAGATTCACTAGTGGCAAAGCTTGAGATCATGTATGTCATCTTATAATCCAGTTTGTCCCATTCGAGCGGACTGTTACGGATTGCCATTGACTTGATAGGGATAGACTAGCTAGCCCGCTGATGGTCTGTGAGCTGACTGTTGCCACAGTCACAACGCCTGCATTAACATTCGTAATATCATAGGTTAGGCCATTATTCCCAACCGCTGTTGGAAGCGTGAAAGTGGTTGGGCTTGTGCTATCCATAGCGTAATGCTCCTCGATAACTGAGGCTGACACTGGATCAGAAATCGCAAAGCTTGTCGTTTTATTTGTGATCGGGATACGAGCTGCACTAATCCCGCCTGAGATAGTAGTGGGAATCCAATTACTACCGTCCCACGCCAGAGCCTGCCCGCTAGCTGGAGGCGTTGTGCTTGTATCGACATCGCTCAGATCGTCAATGCTAAACCCTGCCAGAGAGACGGTTGAATCAATTTTATTTGATCCGTCCACATACGAGTAGCTAATGCCCGCATGAGTGCCCGTAGTGAAAAGAGAGGCTGATGCGTCCTGAGCAAGCTCATCAGTGTACTGAGTGATAGTCGATGCGATCGTGCCTGTAGTGATAGAAATCCCTGCCCCTGCAGTAAATGCACCTCTCGCCAAAGTGTCGCTAAAATACTTATTTGTCGCACCCTCGCTCACATCATCGGTATCGAGCGAGACAGTGCCTGTCTGCCCATTGACAGATACTACCGCCCCGCTTGTGCCAAAGGCGATCCATGTAGTGCCATCATAAATCCAAGAGCTAGAGTCATCTGTTTGGATGGCGACATCGCCCTCTTGAGCAGTCAAGGCGAGGCGAGCGGTAGCATCTGCCACCACATTAACATCGGTGATCGCAAGCGGGGGCAAGTGGTTGCTAGGAACATGACTATTTGCATCTAGCTCGCAAATTCCATTCGCTTGTCCTTTTTGTGCTGTGATTCGTGCGTCTGCATCAGCGTCTGTGTACTGCGTGATGGTCGATGCGATCGTGCCTGTAGTGATAGAAATCCCTGCCCCTGCAGTAAATGCACCTCTCGCCAAAGTGTCGCTAAAATACTTATTTGTCGAGCCTTGAGATAAATTATCTGTTGAAAAACTAGCAAGCGATACAGTTGCGTCGATAGTGTCCCCGCCATCATTATTTACAAAGCTGATCCCTGTGTGAGTCCCATTCGCAAGGGCTGTGCCTGCTGCGTCTCTTGCCTGCTCGTCTGTGTATGCTGATGGGATGGTGGGCTTATTTCTCAGCTCTGTATAAGATCCGCTAAACGATGTAGACAAGCCATTATTTAGGTCATACACATAAGAATCGCTGTTTTGATACTGCACGACAGACAAATCATTGAAGCCTGTACGACCGACTAAAACGACATTTGAAGTCAGGTTGACCTGTGATGCGTTTACGCCACTGCACTCCGTCAAGATTGTTAGCAGTGGAGATCCCGCCCCTGCACGCAGAGATGTCACTAGCTGATTGCCCATAGTGCATCGGTCAAAATAAACAGTCGCCGTCACTGTTGACGCAATGGAAATGCCACCCGCAAAAGAGCATTGCTCAAAAGTGATAAAATTAGCTGCCGCATTTGTGATGGTCACCGTGGAATCAAAAATCACATTTTTAAAATAATGTCTGCCTTGAGTGCCATTGATGAGCAATGCCCCCTCGATATTTAGATTTTCAATTTTGATTCGTGTTGTGCTCGCTCCTGATATGGTCAGCCCTCTAGATACAAGCTCGCATCCATGAACGCCAGTTGGACTCTCTGGAGCGATAATGTTGACATTTGCGTGATCGCTGATTGAGACGGTAGAACCACCATACGATCCTACTGACAGATAGATCGCATTGATACCGCTATCGCCTGCTATATCATCTAGTACCGCTTGAATGTCATTTACGCCGTCGTTCACATAGTGAGAGTGAGAGTAAAGCGTTTTAGCCTGCACCGATAAAATGTCGCTCTGAGCTGTAGATAGATCGCCCTGCAGAGTATCGATCTCGCCCTCGGCTGTGGTCAGTCTGCCATCTAGTGCAGATAGATCGCCACTGCTCGCCTTGCCGTCAATATCACTTTGAATAGCACTTGTAAAATATTGACGGTCTGCATTTGATCCTGCATCGATATTGTCGGTCGTTAAAACGACTACGCCAGTCGCCCCATTCACAGAGTCAACAGCACCGCCACCGCCACCGCCACTCACAGGAGGTTTAATAATAATTGCCATGATTAAACAGCCTTTCTATTGAATGCACAAATAAGTTGAACATTATCGCCTGATGCACCTTTTTTATATGCGATATTCACGATTGCCCCGTCTCTTAGCCCTGCACACTGCAGATCGATCGCACCGCCCGCCAAGACAAAGAGCTCATCAGCGGTAGAGTCGCCTGCACCTGTGCGAGCCCTCAGCTTTAGATAGGCAGTTGTCGCACCTGGATTATAGATGGATAACTCAGCAAAAGCCAAGTCAGCAGACAAGGCAGATCCTGTTTTAGAGTCGATAAAATCACTGCTATTTAGATCTGTCCAATCGGTGGACGCATTAGCAGAAGTGCTTTTGCAAGCGATATATTCGCCTGTGCCTATGGCATACTGTAATCTATTCATGGTTCTTAGCCTTTATTGTTATAGGTTCATCATGCAGTATAACGATTTTTTTCGTTTGTTTTTCAATATTTTGCTCTCGCATAGAAAAAGCGTTGATTTGCCTTTTTAGTGCCTCGATTTCATCCTTGAGCAGCTCGATCTCATCGGATAAAAATTTCATCGTTAAGGGCTTTTTGTCATCACTCATACTTATATCCTCTGTCTATGTATGCCCTTTTTTTGTGGGCTGTGCTTGCTAGTGTATACGATGCAGGCTGTATGATATCGCCTGCAGTAGCTCCATGACTGCCACTAAAAACAATTTGAAGCCCGTTTATTTGAGATATTGTCAATGCTGTTTTTGTGTCGTTTGCTCCCCATGTATATCGCACGACAGCATCACCGACACTAAAAAAAGATTTGTCCGATGCTGAGAATTGATCTGCGACTATCGAGACGGTCGTCGAGTTGATCACTTGATCCACTCTCGCCGAGGCGTTCCATGTGGGCGAGCTCAGTCCATAGTGATTTAGTTTTAGCTCACAGCCCTCACCAAATAGAGATAGCCTCATCGAGACGATCAGTCCGACTTGATCGGTGATCCCATAGTCATCGCTGTAGCCCTTGAGAAAATCACTTGACACTCTCAGGCTTGATCCCACATCGAGACTAAAGCCTGCCCCCGATGTGATAGAAAAAACCCATTGCCTGATCGCCTGTCCATATAATCGAAATAGTCGAGAGTAGGTGGCTCTAAAAAACTGCAGAAAATCCCCCGCTCTTGCATTGCCCACAATCTCGGAAGTCAGCCCATATAATTTATATTCCTCGCTTCTAGTCTCGCCCGCAAGTTGATTGATGGCAGCAAAATTATTGATGACTCTCTCGGTCGGTCTCTCGTTCTGCAGGTCATAAATAAATTTGAATTGCGTTATGATATCCTCGTACACAGTCCAATAAGTGGCACTGTCTATCAGCATATCATCATCAGTGATCAAGGCTTGATTCTCATCCGACTCATGCCCAACGCTGATCAACTTTAGGCGTGGATAAAATGATGATCTGTCCATGACTATCGCACAGCCCATGACTCTCAGTAGAGGCTCTAAAATATCTCTCGCTGTGATATCGTCAATGCTTAAATTGAATTGCCAATCCCTGATATTGCTCGCACTTTGATATGATAAGAAGCTCTGCTCATCGATAAAAGCCTGATCGATATTACATCCCACCAAGTGCAAATCATATGCCCCATTTATACCGCCCCCGCCCCCGCTCTCTAGTATCTCGAGCATGACTTCACCAGCAGGCTTATTCTCAATCAACAGCCCTCTTGATATCTCGATTTTCTCGGTAGAATCTAGGAAGTCGCCAAAGCTCGGCAGACCTCTATTATAAGTATTATCCTGATCTAGCTCGATGAGATATCCCACTGATACCGCCGTCTCACTTTTTGCCATGGCTTTAAAAGTCTTGCCATACGCCTTGATCTCTATCGCATATAGCGTGCCATCATAGGAAGCGGGCAGACCTAAAGAGTCCTGCACAAGTAAATATTTTTCTCCATATTCATACCATCCCAAGGCTACGCCCTTGATTTGATATTCTGCATAAGTCTCAGTTTGATATAAATAATAGTACAAATTTAGATCTCTATCTATATCAAATTGATATGCCTTCTCATCCTTGGCGGTTCTAATGGGAGCTTCACTTGATGAGAAATTGACGCCAAAATTTAGACATACGGGATCATCGGATATATATCTAAAATCTAGAGCATTGCCCGATCTAGATAGCTGATCTAGCTTTACTAGGCTAATGTCATCAGTGAAAACCTGATGCACTGTGCTTGCGTTGCTATGCGGATTCAAGACTAAATAATATCCACCTGCCTGTCTTTTGATAAACCAAGTGCCGGGCTCTGCACCTCTTGAGATCGAGTTGATCTTATCCATGATCTCATCAGTTGACGCAAGCCCATTTGAAAACTCTATGAAATATCCCCCACCTATAAACGACCTATTGTCGCCCAGCTTTTGAATGTTATTTATCCTATATCTAGCCGATTGATCAAAATAATGATGCCCATGCACTAGCTGAGTACTGTTTTTAGGACCTGCCACTTTGTTGTCGACGATGGCAGAAATCGGAACGATTGATATTGATATTGCGGTCAGGTCGCTGATGTCAGGTGATCGCTCAATCATGCCATGAAAAACAACTTGATTATCTGTGATAATGCCATTTTCGTCGACGCTAGCACAGTAGATCGACGCCTGCCGTCCACGCCAAGAGACGATCTCGCTTGTCACTATGGGCGTATCTGTCCCGTCTAGTCTAATGTCGTGCATCTGCCTAAATCCAATGCGTAGCTCACAAGTCAGATGATAGACATCTCCGACCTGAGATTGACCACTGATCAAAAAAGACTCTGCTCCGATATGCACTAGATGAGGATATGAGAGCGATGGATCAGTATCGACTATGATAGTGGGCTGATCATCATCCCTAGCGATAGCCTGCACTAGCTGACCACTCCACACAGACGATGAACGCATGACACGCCCAAAAATTCGATGAGGATCTTGACCAGTGCCTCTCATCCTATCCATAACAAGGCTGACACTCATGGGCGAATATGTGGCTATACCACCGCTAGGCTCTAGATCTGCCACATAGTCGCTGATGCTCTCTATGCAGTCGATATCCGTATATGATATCTCATCAGGTGATGATCCTATGACCTCAGCAATAAAGGGCGATGCCCTATAATAAAAGCGAGTCGCAAGCCCTGCTATTTCTAGCCCATAAACTCGAGCTGTTCTATCATCGTTAATCATTTATCACCTCGTCAAAAGCCTCATATAAACAAATATTATCCAGTCTTACTCTAATACAATCAAACTTAACGCCTATCTCCTGCCCCCTATAAGCCTCTGGGATAAATAGCGGTCTAGGATAGATCGTCTGTAAAACTGATGTCGATGATATATCGCCACCGCTAGACATTGATGCTTGATTCCAATAGTTGGCTGATCCATCGGGATCATAAGTGGACGATAACTGCCCATTAGCCACGCTCAAAAAACATCCATTGTCGATGATGTCTTGCGTTGTGCGGGGATTTCTAAAGGCAGTAATCGAAATCGATCGATCGCTATTTTCATGAGTTCTATACGCAAAAGAAAAAACAATATATCGACAATTTGAAGTGGTTTGCAGGATTTGAGTATATGCTCTATTTGTATTTTCTACAGATATCTGATCGATATAATAATCCTCAGTGGTATAGTCAGCCTGATTCTGCGTCCATGTCCTAGGATAGGTTCGATTGATAAAGCCAATCTGATGTCTTTTAGCCTTGGCAAAGGCAAGGTGATTTGTTTGATCTGCTATCAGCATCATGACTGCACTATGGACGGGGACGCCCGCATTTACCTCGCTGGAAGATGGGGCAAGGATTGTCGTACTTGGTATTATTGCCATCATGCCCCCCAAAAAGAGATCGATAAGATAGGTGATGCGTTTGTCAAAAAGTATGTCATCCTAGGTGAAAACTCAATCAAGGGCATAGATAGATCACCGTCCACGCCGTCAGCATTGAAAATTGTTGCGATGTCATACTCGACCCACTGTGCCGTCGTGCCTGCAGTGATCGTGATCTGTCTATTATATACAGAAAAAGAGAAGTCATGGGCGGTCAGGTTCTCGACATACATGACTAGCTTGTATGTAAATCCGAGCCTATTGCGATTATACCATGAAATGAAGCTTGTATTTAATGCAAATAAATCATTGACGGTCAAGCCCTTTTGTGGTCGCAGATGCCCAAAAGTCGGACTTGTTGTCGACTCTGGAAGATCTAGCCCGCTCGCACTAAAAAGCATACGAGGTCTTTTCTGCAGTACTCTGATATTGTTTATGAGCTGTTGCCCTAGGGCTGATGAGAGAGGTTGATCCATATCAAAGGAGTCATCGCCAAAGGGATAAAAAAAGCTGTTCATATAGACGGCGTTTACTCTGCTCTCTGCCAATGGGGAAGTGAGAGGCAGATAATCGATACATAGATAATCGATCTGTATTGTATTCTGCACGCTCAAGACTAGATAGCTATACTCAGCACTCACAGACGCCAAGGTAATCGAGCCCTGATCAAATTTAGTAGAATTGAAGGTGAAGTCTTTTGAGCCTGAGCTACTGCTATTCGAGAGAGTAAAAAAGACTTTGCCATTTGTGCCACCGCCCTTGAGCGTGATCTTTATCGTCTTATGATTTGCTGATATTGCAGGGATTCTCCATCTGCAGACCTCTCTCAAAGTGGCTGATGAATAATAGAAAATACCATCCTCAAAGTGTTGCGTGATGATCGCACCTGTACCATGATAGGCATGAATATAGTTCTGCAGTCTGCCCACCTTGCCAAGCTGACTCTGCAGATCGCTGATGTCTTTGCCTGCTATGAACGCATCAGGCTCTAGCCTTGCGTTATTGCCCGCCAAGGGCAGAGTAAAGCTATTTGTCATGGGCAATCTCCATGGAGACGGGGATGCGTCTCATGATGCGATTTTCAAAGGGCAGATCGCTAGTGATGCTTGTGATCGTGCCTGTAATAATCCCGTGCATTCCATTGTCCTCGCTTGTGTGAGTGAGGCTATATGCAGGCGATGATGCGTTGATTTGAGTCGTCATGCGATTCAATCTTGGCTCGCCCACCTCTTGAATTAAACTGATCTTTGCGCCTATATAAAAATACTCGCCAAGATCAAATATAAATCGGCGATAGTCATCCTGTATGTCTGCGATACCATCGATATAAAATCGCAAAACAGATTTTGCAAAACTGCCTTTAAAGTTTGTGCCATAGCTGCCATCTCCTTTTCTCCTAGTGTCACTTATTCTATCAAACGCAAGATGATGATCCTCGTATGGTCGAGATGGAGCTAGGACGCCGGGCATGACATTGTCAGCGATCATGACCTTGCGACCATAGATCGTCTGCCATGTCTCGAGCCCGCTAAATCCTAATCTGTCTCTAAAGGCTGTATCAACCCAAGAGAAATTAACTAGGCTTGCATTTGCGACATGATTGACGATCTGCATCACTCTGCCGTCATCACCGAGAACCCATTGCACATAGTCGCTAAATAAGGCTTCCTCTGCTGACTGCAGGCAATAAATGCCACTGCCCGATCGAACAGATAAAAGCGATGGGACATCTTGGGCAACTGGGAATGATGGATAATAAGTCGGATATGCAGTCGATGAGTCGCTATATGATATACGCCCATATAGAGCACTACCAGCAGACCAAAAAATTTGATTCCCCCTCTGCCACTGCCCCGCAAAGGTGACTGATGTCCCGCTCATGTTTGTATAATCACCGTCTAGCCCCCAAATACCACCGCCCCCAAATTGAGTCTCGATATCTTGATTTTGACTAGCTGTGCATTCCCACTTAATACGATCTTGACTATCTATAGAGATAGCCCATGTATCGCCTAGATCAGCTTCTAGGCACGCCTTGAGCGATGTTGTGGCAGATTGACCACGCCCATTTAAGAAATAGACAGGATCATCAAAAACGACTTGACCACTGCTATTTAACGCAATATTTGATCCCGCCCTTGTGTAAAGCGTTGATGTAAAATTGCGAGCGTCAAAGTCGCTCATGAGCATGAAATTTGGCGATTTATCATAACTAGGCATTTTGTACTCTCAATCTTGGCGAACCTCTTCTAGGCTCGTTTATGTACTTGACGATCTCATCGCTGAGAGCTCTCTTGGCAGACTCTTTTGTATCATAGATAGTCGCACCCGAGAAGTTTACATTGAAAACCATAGGCTCGCTTTTTTGAGCTTCTGGGCGTTGTACCTGTGTTGTCTGTGCCATCCCGCTCGGAGATGATCCACTTGATGCACTAGCTTTTGAGGATGGGATTGCAGAGCCCGCCAAGCCTGCCACAGTAGCCACGCCCGCAAAAGCAGCGGACGCAGCAAAATGCTGAGACGCAGACACGCCACCGACAGGACCAAGGGCAAGACTCGCCAAGCCTGCCGCCCCCTCATATAAAGATCGTGCTAGTGCCTCGGTAGCCAAGCCCTGCAGACTCGCCTTGAGTACGGCTTGAATCGATTCCCCGCCCATGATGGCAGATGCCAAGGATGCAGTAAAAGATTGAGCCTGTGCGTCTGCAAAATCTCTGAGCATTGTAATGCTTTCATTGTGCATTCCCTTAGTCGCAAGCTGATATCTCTTTTTGATTTCTAACTCTGCTAAACTGCCCTTTTCAACAATAGCAAGCTCGATCTCCATCTGCTTGTTTAGCATTGCGATTTGCTGATCATAGCCCGTCTGTGTGAGCTGTATATCTAGCAAAGCCATCTTGTCAGTCAGGTCTTTTTTAGCCTGTTCCTTGGTCTTTTCTATCTCGATCTCTTTATAGGCTTCCTCCTGCAAAGAGCCGATTTTAGCAAGCTGAGACTGCTCTAAAGCAAGCTGAGATGCCTGTTGCCTTGCTATCTCCTGATCTGCAATATCATTTAATTGTTGTTGATATTGTAATTCTGCAATTATCAGTTGATTTTTATTGTTTTTATTTAATTTTTGCTGAGTTGTATATGTGTTGACGGCTAGTGCTATTTGTTCATCAACGCCATCTTTTTCTAGCTGTATTCTCAGGGCGTTGACTTGTGATTGCTCTCCGATTAACTGTTGTTGCCTTGCTCTAAACGCATCGCCCCTTGCCTTGGTTTCATCCTTTAGTCGCTTAACTTCTGCATCTTTTAATGCCTGCAATTCTTTTTGATTTTTGATTTCTTTTAGATATAATTCCTCGCCCTCAGCCCTAGTTTTATTTTCATCCTCTATTGATTTTGTGAGAGCCTGTATCTCAGCTATGCTTTTATTTCTTTGGGCTGATAGCTCTCTATCAACCATCAATTCATCTTCCTTAGCCTGTATATTACGCTCGTAATCGCTGAGATCAGATGTTGCTAATAATAGGTCATTGTGTTGTTTTTGTATCTCAAGTTGAGCCTTCAAGGCATCTGTTGCCTCTTGCTGAGTCATAGCTAGATTTCTCTGATATTCCTGAGCTTTTTCTATTGCTGGAAGTGCATCAGCATATCCCTGAGTTAATTCATCTTGAGCCTTGGCTACTGCCTGATTAGCCTCTTTTAATCTAAAGTTGGCAGCAGTTAAATCCGATAAAGTAGAGAGCTCTTCTTTTGTCAGATTTTTATATTCTTCCTTAACTCGGATTAAATCTCGCTCTGCTGTCATCTGCTCAATATAGATTTTTGTTAAACTAGCATTTTTCTCATTTAATATTTCTAGTTTTAACCTAGCTTCTGTATTTAATGAAATTAAGCTTTTAAGCTGATCAGATGTTGCCTTGATTCCCTTGTCTGCTAATTCCTCCATCTTTGCAGTGAGATCGCCTGCTGCCGCACTGACTGCCGCCTCTATCTGCTCGGCTTCTTTAGCAGCACCGCTAAACTGTCGCCAAGCCTCGACAGCCAAAGCCAAAGCCCCGACTATCGCAGAGATAGGACCTAACAAACCCAAGACTGATGAGATGCCTATTTTGCCACCGCTTTGTAGTGCCTCGCTAAACTGCCCCACGCCATCGACTACGCCACTGACTGACTCACCAAGAGCCCCAAAGGCTTCACCCATAGCCCCGCCCTGAGCAGACACCACCGCCCCAACGCCCTTGAAGCTCTCGCCAACGCCCTTGACGCTCTCTCCGATGCCCTTGGCTGATCCCTCTATGCCATCTAGCTTTTTTTGAGCTGATTCCATGCCTATGACATCAACCTCGATTTCTATCTTATTTTCTGCCAATTTGTGCCTCCTCGATTTGCTCTTGAGCAAGCTTATTTTTTAGCTCTGTGTAGTGATGATGCAATAAATCTATCGCCTCTACAATAGCACAAGACGGGCTAGGATATGCGTTTTTTAAATCAAATAAGTTGTTGATATGCCTAAAATAATTTTGAGCGATCGGGGCGATGAGGTTTGCAGATGCCACAGGGCAGGATCTTATTTTTAAATCGCTGTACTCTTCTGAGCAGTTAGGAGCTACTCTATACGCAGGGATAAACAAGCCTTGCTCATCCTCATCTAGATGGGGCAATCCCCGTTTAAATGCACCGCCACAATCTCCACGCAATCCCCTCAGCCTTGGCTGTGATTTACATTGCTCGCATCCCCATGATCGCCCCTTGTTTTGCGATAGCCATATTGAGGATGCGATAGCTATTTTCCCGCTTCACCTAGCAGAGATAAATTTGATATGTGGGCGACTAGCTCGCCGATTGTCTGCACTCTCACGATATCTGGTTTAATCGATTGAATCAAATCCCAAGGCTTCCCACTGACGCCCTTGATTTCAACGCACGAGATCTTGATCATCTCTTGATATACTCTATTCAAATATGCGTTGTACTCTGCCAATGCCGTCTTTTCTTTGTCTGTGAGTGAGTCGTGCCAATAGGCTCGATCTTTGCTACTGTCAGGCTGTTCTAGATATAGCATACGCCCTAGCTCGCTTCTAGTATACGCACCCGCTTTGATTTCTGCATCCTCTCTCTCAGCAGGCGATAAGGCTTTTAACACGAATAAAGTAGGATTTTGATCAGGCTTGCATTTCAAGAGGTTTCTTTGCCCCTTGAGATATAAAACCTTATCTTGATCTGTCATGTCTAGAGCTGTATCGCAAGTGATTGCTACCTCAATGGCAGTGAGTGAAGATGTAGAAAATGAGAGCATTTTAGATTCCTAGTGCTAGTCTGATAGGGCTATTTGCGGGCTGTGTAGTACCCACATCACCGCCGAATCGGGTATGCTTATAGGTCAAGGCTTGCTTCACAATCTCACCGCTAACATCATATTTATTAGGATCGACTGTGAGATATCCTGCAGGGATAAATAAAGCCATGCCCTTGCCATTCCCGATAGGTCCTGTTCCTATTAACACTTGACGGATAACTCTATCCTTGAAATCGTCTGCGATATCGCTTTTTACTGCTGACAAGGTGATGGTACATTCAAGATCAACATTGCTCACCTCCATGTCGGACATGGTCAAAATGTTATTTGAGAAGCCCTTGGGCGTTAATGTGTTTGTGATATTAAATGTAAAAGTCTCAGCATCTAAAGCGATACGATCCAACTCCTCGCCTGTAGTACCTGCGATATTGCTTCTAGAATATGCCACAGGGCTAGAAACTACCGCATAAGCATTTCTAAAATGCTGAGTCGCACCGCCTAAAACAACAGGCTCGACAGGACCGCTTGCGTTAGCGTGATCGTCTTGGATGAGAGCTGCTTGGAATGTAAATTGTCCCAATAGGCGACCATTAGTCACGCTGATATTTAGAGATGCTAGTTTACAGCCATAAGCATAGGTTCTAAAGCCCACGCCGTCGACTCTAAAGCAAAGTGATTCGACCACTTGCCCGCTTGAGGTTGAGGTGGGAACATACCAAGTTTGAAGCGGATAAATTGTAGCAGGCTCATCGCTAAAAGCAGGAGAAACGCCGATCTTGCCTGCACCTGCTCTATTGTTGCTAGTTACTGCTGAGTACTCACAACGCCCCGCAATGATACTGCCCACAATACCGCCGATCTTGTAATTTGTGTTTGTGGTTGTGGGAGTGAAAAAATTGACATCGTCGCCTGTGACAGTGTCAGCACTGGTAAAGAGCGGGAGGCTAGTTAGGAAGCCCGCATTTAAAAGCTTGCCAAGCCCTGTCCCTGCATAAGTATTTGCATCTGCTCCGACTGTAGTAAAGTCGATAGTGATCTGCACCTGCCCAGTGCGTCTCTGTACTCGGCTTGACCCGCTCCATACTGTGTCAGGCTCTGGAGGTAGCCCATGAGGACCATCACGCCCCTCGCTTCTCTCATTGACCACTACATCGCCATAGATCACGATGGGATCACGCTCGCAGGGTAAAGAAATAAAACTTAGCCCGCTAGGAGATGGGAGACCGTTTGAGCTATCGATAGAGCCAAAAGACGCCTCTGATGAGACTGATATACTTCTATGTGTTACTGTCATGTTTAATCCTCAAGATATAAAAGAGTGAATGGTAGAGTTAAGAGATAGCCGACCTGACTAGGATCATTTGAGATCTCGGATAGTGTGGCTGTGCTTGTGATGAGCGATACTATGCCCGTATCATCAAATTGATACTCAGGTTGTTTTAGAGAGTTGATCAGCTGACTAGAATCCTCTGCGATCATGCGGTCTAGCAGTGCTAAATCCCCGCCTATATCATAGCGGATTCTCAATAGTAAATCGATTCTTTTACGCCCGCTTATGCCTGCCTGCCCGTCATCTTGAGCTAGTGTTTGAAAGCGGATATCAAAAAGTCTGTTTTGATTTGATCTCGATTCCAAGGATAAATTTCTGCCACTCGCATCACTGATGCAGACAAAATGATGATAAGAATCGCTCTTGGGCGTTAGGCTCTCTAGGCGATCGATGAGATGATCTATGGCTGATGAAATGCCTTTGCTCATGTGGTCTCCAGAAGATTTATTTTTACGATCTCAATCAGCTGATCGACCTCTTTAGGCGACAGCCCGATGAAAGACCTTTTTTGATTTACATTATAGCCATAGTGTCTCACAGGAGGCAATAAGCCAATAATAAAGCTACGAGCGGTCGATGATAGCACCGTAAAATTTTGCATCATCATTCCTGATAGTGTGAGATCGACTTCTGCGGTCTGCCCCTCGATCGCATTTGACCGCTTGCGTGATTTTTCTTTGTATTCACGATATCCGCCCTCAAAATACATTCCGCTCTTTGTCTTGATCCCGCCCTTGGGGGCAAGCCGTCTGCCAAGAGGGCTCTTTTTAGATACATACAAAGGCTTCGTCGAGTACGCTAAAAATGGCTTTTCATTTGCATCTATGCCCTTGTAAATTCGCATCTTGATGATCGATACCATGTCGAGCCCTATGGCCAACATTTTAGGCTGAGTCATCGCCAATGATGGCAGAGAGAGATTGATCTTGGTTTTCATTTAGTGTCTCATCGCCCTAGATGGCATGAAGCTTTTTTCATCATTTGACACGATACGACTTGCCATATTCCCAGTAATATAGCCTTTTCCCTTGGCTCTGATGTTAAGCTCGTTATCCTCGATTGTGCCATTCTTATTTAGATCTAGGCTGATCGTTCTCATGCCTAGGTCTGCAAGCTCGATGCCCCTATTACGCATCTTCTCGCTCAAGTCAATATTGCCATTGATCTCATGAATGCGGGCGATAGCTAGATATGCGTGAGCCTGCAAAAGCTCATTTGCATTATGGATATCATCCTCATCGACATCATCAGGCACGATCAAGTCTCTGACATATAGAGCGAGCTCATCGAGGGATGCAGATATAATCTCTTCAAAGCCATTTGCACGCCTTGGGGCGATATCTGCGATATGTGGGAATATGCCACATAATCGAGCATGGTCTAGCCCTGTATCAAAAGGGCGGGGGACGACCTTTAAGATTCCCTTTTCGACCTTGTTAATTGTCTGCCCGCCAAGGCTCTGCACATAGTCGATAGTAAATGCGATATCGCCCCTGCTTGCTGTGATAGTCGCACTGCTCGCCGTATATGTCCATGATGCAAATTGCACGGTTGCTGATGTAGTAAAAGAGATATCTCTTGGCAGTGGATCAGCAATGATTAGGCTTGTGCCCACAATGCGAATAGGCTTGATAGAGAAATAGTCATCCCCGTCAGTCAATAGAAAAGCTTGGCTTTGAAAAGGATTTAGGCTTGTGGCAGATGCTGATAGCGTGAGACTACGCCTATCGCCTGATATGGCAGTAGCAGTCAAAGACGCCCGCCCTTGTGTCATGCTAGATGTGATATCGCCACTTTCTAAATGAAAAGTAATTGATGGCGTGCCACTGATAGCAGATGGAGCTTGCCACAAAAAATTATAGTCTTTGCCTTGCTGTGCTTTTATCATTGTAAATCCTTGATATCGTTATTTGTTGCCACATCTAGTCCCATCACCTTGGCAAATCCCTTGCTGACAGGCGACCATGAATGCCGACAGTTATAGCCACCTGCAGTCGTGATCACAGGTCCCGCCCCCTGCCCATTGTTCATTTTTAAGATTTGATCTTTTTTAAAGACTCTTCCCTTGCTTATAATCTTGCGACAAAAAGGGCGAGTTATACCGTCTTTCGGTCCCACATATATGAATAGATCTAGCCCTGCTTGCTCTGCGTTTACTGCCTGCACCGATCGCCCAAACTCAGCGATCTTTAGGCGGGCTTCTGTCGTATTTGATCGAGTAGCCCTATCAAATGTTTGAGCGAGTGCATCGAGCGGGGATTTTATCGATCCTATGACTGCAGCTGTGCTGACTGCATCCTTTATGCCCTTGCTTATCTCAGGCAATAGGGCATCATCAAATACGCTTTGAATTGTGCGAGTAATTGTCGCACTGATTAAATCGGGATCACCGCTGATGAATGTAGGATCGATTGCGATCATCGCCTTATTTGACAAGTCGACGATATCGAGCTGGGCTTTTTGAAAAAATACCACTGCATCGCCCAAGCCCTCACTGATCAAAAAATCTCTCAGTTGCTGAGGAGTCATATTGATTAAGAGGTTGCCCTGTCCATTCCTCATTATTTTTGCTATCGCCGAGTGAAGCTTGGCGGTAGCTTTTTCTAGCTCTTTTTGAAAGTCAGCAGTCGCTTGTACTTCCTTTTCAAGGATGCCAAGGCGTGATTTCAAGAGAGCTCTCATCTCTTCGTTTTGCTCCTCTGCCACCTGCTTTTTAAGATCGGAGATCGCCTTTTGATCGGCTTCCCCTTCTGCTAGGGCATGATTTGAGCTAGTACCGCCACAGTGAGGGCAAAACAAAGAAAGCATATCAGCTCGCTCACTATGCTAGACAGTCAGTGAGTAGGAAGCCATAGTTTTGAGCGATAACCTTGTCTTGGTGGGTATGCTCGAGCCATACGGTTCTCTTGGTCATTTCTAGGTCATCATAAGAACCTGAGGTAAAACCTGCATACTCAAAATTGAGGGCAGCAACAGGCATGACCTTTGTCCCATTCTTATTGACCACAGCATCAGAGCCCTTCATGATACCCATAAATACGCTGTCATCTGTCCAAATTTGAGCTTGGCTAGATGTTAAGCCGGGATTTGCTGTCTCTTTTCTAGCACTACCAACAAAAACATTAGGCAAGCCTAAAACTTCCTTTAGAACGCTGATAACCATATCATCCTGCATAATGCGATTGCCTGCAGCTGTGCCTTGAGCGGTAGAACCTGCAGTAAAGAAGCCTCTGATATCAGGAGCTCTAGACAAGGCACGCAAAGCACCATAGCCCAAGACCAAGGTATCGGGCAAGATGCCATGTGCATTAGCACGAATAACATCGATAAGGGCGTGTAAATCGGTCAAAGGCTCTGCACCTGCAGAATTCCATTGAGTGCCTTTAGAGCTATTGCCAAGGCTTGCGAGAGCAGAGGTATATGAACCCCAGTTTGATGCACCAAAAAGCAAGCTTGCGAGGCGTGATTCACGATTCAAAAGCATTGATCTTTGCACCTTCTTAAAGGAGCGAGTCTCTTCATTGCCGGGATATTGAGAATAGCGGATATCTTCAATAGCGATGGCATCTTTTAGAGAGTAAATCTTGGTATTGAAAGTAGTAGAGGTACGATCAAAATTACCGATAGCTTGGCGACTTGCTCCGGGCGCTCTTTCTGCGTCAACATCAGGGCTTCCCATAAAATTACGAGTCTCTTCAATTAAGAGAGTACCGCTAGGACCGAGAGCGGAGACATCGACCTTTTCAATGACCTTATCAGCAATCAGCTGTCCATCGCTTGGAATGGCTTCAATGGCTAGGTTCTTTAAGATCTCGTTGACTGGATGAATATTGCTATAGCTTGGATTTGCCATTTAATTAGACTCCTGCGGATGGGGAGAAAATGATTTCGATTTGTTCGTTAGCAGAACCAGCGGTATTGACCGCATTTGCTAAGAAACGCCCTGCGATGGTTTGTACGCCCTCGCCTGCAGAAGCATAAGCATAAACTTTACCTGCTAGACCGGGCATGACATAAAAATGAGTGCCTGCAGTGATAGTCCCGCCTGCTACTGCACGGCTGAGACCTAGAACACATACATTGACAACTTCACCGCTAGAAACAGCTTGTTGAGCTACGCCCACGGGGACATCAGTATCGGCTGTACATGGGGTAACCTTGCCTGCATTATCTTGCTTTACGAGTTGAAACGCTGTAATGCTTGCGGATGCGATAAAGGACTTATAGATGCTTTGATCGTTAAAAGCCATTTTTAACCTCCAAAAAATGAATTATATTCGGTTGCGTGTTGAGTGCGTAAAAGATCGAGAGCTTGGGCAAATGTGATGCCCTTTTCTTTTTTGATTTGCTCGACTCTTTCACTGAGAGAGACGGGCTTTGCTGTGGAAGCATGACCGATCTCGGATAGGTTTACTGCTTGGTTCGCCTTGCGTTCGCTAAACATCTGCCAAAAAGCACCATTAGCGTTTCTCATGTCATAGGCTTGCTCGGCTAGTGATTTCTCTGCCACTGCGATTTTACCAGTGTTCAAGAGTGCATCGATTGCGTTCTTGCGTTCTGCAATGTGCTTCTCTTGTGTGAGCTTGGCGACCTGTTCGCTCAATGTGGCGATCTTGGTTGACATTTCATTGAGGGCGAGGGCTGAGGCTTCTGACATGGCTTTGTATCCATCGCCCATCTTTTCGCCCATCTTCTCATCCTTCTTGTCATCCTCTTTGAGCGGGGCGACTTCCTCGGATACCGAGGCGTCCTCTTCCGCTTCATAGCCCGCAATCTTTGCCTCAAGCTGCTTCACTAGTGCGTCTTTTTCAAGTACCATAGCGACAAGCTCCTCAGCTGATTTCTGTAGTAATTCGTTTTGATCCATGATGTTCTCCGATAAAAGAATACGATCGATTTTATTATTTTGTTGTGCAGGTCTAGGCGTGAGCGTGATGGCCAAGAGCTGGGCATTACCGATCAGCTCCCCGCCGTCTCTCGCATAGATATTGCCTAGGACAAACTCAGGGCTAGACCATAACTGCCCCTCTGACTCCTCGACGATTTTAGCGCCTTTAGATGTATATAGAGGATAGGCATAAAGCCCACCATCTTTGATCTCTAAATCGGCGATTTGCCCTAGTGCCATGGCAACATCTGGAGACGCTAACGCACCGCCCACAAATGGGGACGATGCGTGATTCCAGTCGATGATAACAGGATCTTGCTCTTTGCGAGCATAGAAGAGCCTAACCATCTCTTTAAGATGATCTTCTGTGATATCGCTGATCGCCTCGCCATTCATGCGACTATTGACAGCTCCTAAAGCCAAGGTTAAAAATGCTTTGCCCTTAATAAGTGATGATTCCGAGTTGTCCATATTTTCTCCAAGTGCTTTAGTCGCCTCGTCTGCCTTGTCCATCTGTCCGACAACCTTCCTCGCCCATGTATAGCCTGCATCACCGCCCCAACCATCCCAAGCCTGCCGACCCTTGCCATAGTCCGACCAAGTCGAGCCTTGTTTATCGACCTCGTGTCGAGTGAAATATGCCAACATTCTGCGGACGGTATCGGGCGATAGCTGTTTTCCATTGATCAAATCCCTTGCTCGGGCAATGCCGACCGCTGTCATACCACGCTGTGAGGCGGGCTTTTTCGCTCGGTTCTCTAGTGCTCGTTTAGCAGCATCTTGAGCGCCTTTAGGTGGGATAAAATCAATATGGCTGTATTTGTCGGGGATAGCTAGATTCATCTGCTTTGTGTGTCCACTGATGACAGCACGCACAATCTTCTTATCAAATGCACTCATTTTAAGCCCCTTAAACGCTCTGCCATGGCTAGGCTAGGATTTTGTGCGATGGCTCTATCTTGGCTTGTCCTAGTCGCATCAGTGGGCAGATCGCCCGCACCGATACGCTGTCGGATAGCACGCTCAAGATTGTCATCAGGAGTCAAGAGCTGAGATTGTACTAGGGCGGGCAAGCTGTTTAAGGCATCTGTGAGCTCATCATTATCTAGTCCCATGTGTGTCAGCTTGGGGAGCTTGGTTGTCTCAATTCTGCCATAATTCCAGTTGATGAGACGACCGATTGTACCACCGCCCCGTCTATCTTGCCCGCTGATTGCAGATGCTACCAAGTCAAGATAATTGATGCAGGCACGCCTAAAGACTGATAGATGCACCTCGCCCACAGACCTTGATCCTGTGTCGCTAATTCCAAGATTCATGAATTGAGCAAAAAAGGCTTGTGATACTTGGTTGTCGCACTCTTGGATGACCTTTAGAGCTCCATCAGGGTTGAATTGACCTTGGCTACCGAATGAATCGAATTTGATCGCCGTATTCTCAATGAGATAGCCTTGCTCTTGAGCGATATAATCTCGAGCCTGTGCCTCTGCCTCTTGAATCATTGCGGTAATCTCGCCTTGAGTAAAGCCTGATCTCTCTGCGATCTCCATATCGACTATCACCTTGGGCGTGGGAATTGCCCATCGTTCAACGCCGATAGACATCAAATTAGCGATTCTCTGCTTTTGAGACCACCACCACCAGCAGGGACGGAGAAGCCCTTGGCCTTCAAAATTTGAGCCTGTTCTATTCAAAGTTAATAATAGCATTTTACCTGCAGGGATAGGCTCGGGCTGTACCCCGCCGACCATATTTTGCATGACGCCCTCAAGTGTCACGCCGTCTGCAGTCAACCATCTTTGATGACTTGTGGGCTCACGATCAGCAAATCGCTTTAAGAAGATCTTCTCTCTGCCTATGCTGTCAGGCTCGCAACAGTAAAGCTCTTCTGCATACCTCCACCCCATGGGGATAAATTCGAGAAGATAGCTTAATTGCTCTTCCCATGTCATGTCCATCATCCCGCTGTATCCATCAAAGCCGAACGCCTCGTTAGCAAAGCGGGCGAGCTCTTCACTCACTGTATCGCCCTCAATACCTGCCTTAAAAATCCACTTGGCAGATAAAAGAGTCTGCTTAATCAACGCCCATGATCTGCGTATAATGGGATCACTAGCGAGCATATCTTCTGCTGTGAGTGTCCATTGTCTGCCCGTCAATCTTGGATTTTGTTCTTTGCCTGATATACTGCCACCGCTTAAATTTGTCCCGGGGATACCATAGGCACGATAAAGAGGAGGCAGAGGCTGATAGTCTGTCTCATCGCCATTTTTACCGACAGATTTTAGATTGAGATACTGCATTGCTTACCCGTACAAAAAAACTTTAATTCGATCAATACTATAACACAAAAAAACAACAAAAGATCAAGATTATTTCTCGTCCTCTGCCTTGGACGCACCTAAAAGGCTTCGGACGAGATAGATGTGTGCGGTCTGGTCGCTAAAATCAAATCCAAGGATAAAGTCAATCGTCTTGCAACAGACATACTCATAACACGCAAAATCATGTTATTCTTTCGATGGATGCCCGATCTAATGTGCTACTCGTATCACAACCCAAAAAACTGCGTTCAAATACTAACTCTCAAAAGGATCGATCGGGCATACTATAAACACACAAGGAGAGCTTTTATGTGCATAATCAGCGGAGAATTTTATTTAAATAGCGATGGCAGAATTTACTATGAGGGCAGACTATACAATGCGACCGAGTGTGAATTTATGGCGGGCTCAAAGCTTGTTTTCAAGGCAATCAGTGAAAAGGTTGATAAACCAAAAACAAAAGCTGTTAAAATAGCAGATGCCTTTATACCTATAGAAAGCGATGTTGACATGGATTTTATCCCATCTCTGCAGGCTCAAGACCTGCCAAAAACTCAGCCCGTGATTGAGCAAGCCCCACTTCAAGAGATCGATCTTTTTAAGCAGATCAATCAGCTCACAGGTAACAATTTACCCTTAACGATAGCGATCCTCTTGGCAGTCCTATTTTACAAGTCGTACAAGGAACGCAAGCAGGACGAGCGAGACCATGCGGTAGCCTGCGACCTAGAACGCAAAGACCTTGCCCGCCGTCTAGACATCATGACATCTAGGATCGATGATGCAGAAAAGAAGAGTATCTCAATTCAAGTCATGGATGACGACCTCAAGGAGAGAATCGAGAAGCTAGAAAAAAGATCGCATTGATTTTTGATTTATCAAAAAAAGGTCGATAGAATGTTCTAAATTTACTTTAGGACTATCATGCAAGACCTATTAAATGAGTGCCCTGTCATCGCATCAGTGTCAGGCGGTAAAGACTCAACAGCAATGATGCTTTATCTTATTGAGAATAACATTATTTTCACTCCTGTGTTTTGTGATACGGGCTGGGAGCATCCCTTGACCTACGATTATCTAGAGTATTTAGAAGCGATTCTTAAAATAAAAATTATTCGCATAAAAAATGAAAAATACTTTAAAACTACGGGGGGGGGGCTAGAGGAATATATTATCAAAAATAATTTCTTTCCTGCCCAACAAAACAGAGTATGCACGATAAATTTAAAGGTTGTGCCCATTCAAAACTATCTCAATGAAATTCGATTAGACTTTAAAAAAAAGCCCATAAATGCAGTCGGGATCAGGCGGGCAGAATCCAAGGCTAGATCGACTTTAGGCGAATGGGAAGATAAAGACGAATCCTATATATATCGCCCGCTCATAGAGTGGAGTACAGAGCAAGTCATTGACATTCATCATAGGCATGGGATAAAGCCTAACCCTCTTTATCTAAAGGGCTTTAGTCGTGTCGGTTGCTTCCCTTGCATCTATTCTAGAAAGGATGAGGTCAAAAACGCACATCGCATTCTGCCTAGTCGGTTTGATCTCATCAGACGACTAGAGGATGAAGTGCATGAAACCATATTAAAAAAGAATCCTGACAATAACGCACTTCACTCTTTTTTTAATAGAGGTAAAATCGATCAGGTCATAGAGTGGGCTTATGGAGATCAGTTAGATCTATTTGAAAATGATGAATCGTTTCAAGGCTGTCTCAGCTGGGGATTGTGCGACAGCTCGTCGCACTAGTCCTCTGTTTTTAGGTCTGCCTCGATCTCAGCGATGACCGCTAAAAGCTTTGATCGGATAGGCTCGTCATCTGGTAGCAGTGCAGAAATGATCTGCTTTAAAAGCTCAATGCTATGTAGTGTCATATCAACCTCAAAAGTGGTTCGTGATCGGCTATGCGATCGAGTGATTTTTTGTAATAGGCTTCATCCCGCTCAATGCAGATAAAACGCCTGTTTGAGTTTAGACAGGCGATGGCTGTCGTACCGCTTCCACTGCAATTATCCAGCACTACTTCATTTTCATTCGTGTAGGTTTTGATCAGGTATTCAAAAAGAGGGACTGGCTTTTGTGTTGGGTGCTGGCCTCGTTCGCAATCAAAATAGAGTACATTTTTAGGATAGTTTTCATATTCTTTAGATACATATTCTTTATGTTGTCTAGATCGTGATTCTTCACCATACTGTTTTCTTTTTAAATCATTTTTATATTTTTTTTGTATGCCCTTAATTCTATCATCAAAATTAAAAGTAACTCTTGGCTTTTGTGGATTTTTAAACACAAGCACATTTTCAAAAATTCTAAATGGTTGGATGCCTACCAAGGCAAAGTTTGAATGCTGGTTTTTTATCCACACATAGTCATGATTAAACCATGTTTTTTTATATGAAATTAGTTCAGCACAAAAAACACCTTGAGCTGTCAACACAATAGCCCCATTGTCCTTAATTACTCTTTCATATTGAGGCCATAATTTGCCCATGTCAATAATCGAATCCCATTTACAATCGGTTGTCCCATAAGGCAAATCGCAAAGAATCATATCAATGCTTTTATCTGGTATCGATGGCATCAGCTCCAAGCAGTCGCCCAAGTGAATCTTATCTAGGTCTAGCATAGTGCCTCTTTAGTCCATCTTTTAGCGTGGGATATTTTTTAGTCCTTATCTGCCCGCTATGGCGATAAAGCCTCTTAATGTCGTCTTTTGATAGTGATAGCCCTAGATCGATGTACTGTTCGAGCATGGCCAAGCGATCATCTGCTTTCATCTAAAACCTCCTCAAATCTCGATTGAGTTGTCTTCTTTGCTCGATAATGGCTATTGCCTTGTCGCTATGATCGATAGGGATAGTCCTATCAGGGAGATCTGTATCACGCCACGACCAATTTATAACATCGTATCTCAGGGCATCGAGCGGATCTTCCTTGCCGTCTTTTTTAGGCGACTCCTTGCCGTCCCATGCGTAGCCTAGTATCGCCTTTCTAAAGCTGTTCCCGCTTGCTTCTGCGTCCCATACCTCTTGAGTACATAAGATTTTCTTTTGAGCGATCAGCCTTTTAGTGCGTTGAATCCCGTTCATGACATCCGTCTTGATCGGATCAGTGCACCATCTAAAAGGCATCCCGATACCGCCATTCTCGGGAGACTCTTTGAGCTCTTTGAAAGCTGATTGAGCAGTGCGATCGCTACGGGCAGAGCCAGCCTTATCCCCGCTTGCCCCGTCTAGCAAGATGCGATTAGGATATTTATTTGACAGCTCTCGGGGGCAGGCTTTCTGCAGGATCAAAGATGCTAGCTCTTTGAGCGTGATTTCCTGTGGATTGATTTCTGCACAGATGACATCAGCCTGCAGAGATGGATCATGAACTAAGATCAAAACGCTTGGTTTTCTAAAGCCAAAGTCGATCGCAATTCGACCGCTGTACTCTGGGCGATACTGCCATCCTTTGATGACATGACTCATAGACCATTCCTTATAGATCATCCCGCTTGGTGGCATGGGCATATTTTCAATCATCGCCCGTCTCTCGTCCTCAGGTAAATTTTTAGTCGCCTCGAACCAGTCTGCGGACAGGTTGTCCTGATTAACATAGCTAGTAAAAAAAAGGGGATTGCATCCCGCTTTCTCTGCCATCTTTACCCACCACGCATCCCACACGGGCAGACCGACCATGATCAGCTTGGGCGTTGGTCCTGATCGGAGACGACCAAGGGCTTTATAGGCGACCTCCTCGGTCAGCATCTGACACTCATCGATGACTGCGAGCCCGCTAGTAATGTTAAGCCCTTCAAGGCTATTTTGTGATGCGTCTTGCGTGCCCGGTCTAAAATAGGAGCGAGTCCATACGACATGGCCATTAGGGGCAGTCCATTTGCCCTCGAGTGCATGATATATCCATCCCTCATCGCCTAGCCATTTTTGAATTTCGGGAGCGAGTACTTGCCTATATCTGCCCGCCGTATCTGTGATCAGTAGGCTAGATAGAGAGGGATGAGCTTCTGCCCATGCTGCCAAGGCAAAGACTAGGGCAGAAGTCTTGCCACTGCCCCAGCCTGCACGAACGGCGATAAAATTATCGCTCGATAGAAGCAGGGCTTTGATGAGATTCATCTGTAATTCATTAAGCTTCATATTGCTCTCTCCATGCAGTGGACAGCTTGCCTTTAAGTCTCTTGACCATGGTAGAGGCGGTATTCTCTTTTAGTCCCATGTCCTGTGCGATGTCGACATGACGATGACCAGTGATGATGAGATCTAGCATATGTTTATCTTTTTCATGGACGGCGTCTAATAGCCTCTCTAGGTCGATGCCAAGGATTATTGACTCTTCTATGGTCATCGACTTAACATCTGCATTTTTTGAATAGAATGAATCGAGCTGTTGATCGGTATAGCCCGCTTGACTCTGGTAGTCTCTGCGTGGAGCGATGGGCGTTCCCTTTTGCATTACGCCCATGATATCAGCACTTGAGATCTCATATTTTGATCGTCGCCTTGAATTAAGAAAGCCTGATAGATAGTGAATCCTTGCGACTGCTTTTAGATATCCTAGGATGCGTTCACGACTCTCAAAAGCCTTGGCTTGCTTTAGGTATCTCTCGAGCAGGATGTAGTATCCCACAAGATGATCATCGCTATATCCCGATCTTCCCTTAAAAGATTTGTTTAGCATCTTCTCTATGGTCTCCTGATTTTCTGCATCATTGAGATCAAAGACGAATCCATCCTCTGCCTTGATCAATGTCCATGGGCTAGGCTCGATCTTTTTCTTTTTGTTCATTAGGTTTATCATTTTGCGTCCTTGGATTTTTTGTGTTTTTTATGGCCGTTAGGCTTGGTATCTTTTAGCCCAGCTTGCTTGTAGTCTTTTTCTGAGGCGATGCGTGCCTGTAAATAAAGAATTTGCGTTGACGCCAAGCTCCTTGGCGGTCTCTGCATATCCATGTCCCTGTATCATCAGCTCTATCAGTGGCATATCATCATCATCTAGCCTAGATAGAAAACCCTGCATATCTAGGGCGATCAAGATTGAGCTCTCGGGGCTTGTCGTATCGATTGACGCATGATCCATGTAGTAGGCGTCTAAATCGTAGTCGCTGTATGAATCGGCGTTTATGATGATAGCGTTTGCCACCTCATATTTTATGCGTCTCTTAGGGCTGAGATAATCTGTCAAATAGTGAAAGCGGGCGACGGCTCGAATGTATCCTAAAATGCGACCTCGATCTTTAAAGCCATACGATTTTTTAAGGCATTTTTCTAGCTCGATATAGAAGCCTGCTAGATGATCCTCATCGTAGCCACCACGCCCCTTAAATGAGTTTTTCACAATGCTTTTGACTGTCTCTTGGTTTTCTGCATCATTGAGATCAAAGATATAGCCATCCTCAGCCTTGATCATCGTCCATGGGATCGCTTGGTTGTGCGTCTGCCTGTTCACTAGGCTTATCATGTTCTATCCCCTTGATCTGATTGACCATATCGATCACGATTGATTTAGGTTTGTCTGTAGTGATTTCGATCTGTTGCGTTGGTCCGAATTCACTTGCGAATTGAGTTTCGAGCAGAAACTTGGCAGCACGCCAATCCGTCTCACTAGCGAGCTTCACCTTGTCGACTAGCCTCATGCGATATGCTAGTCTAGCCTGCTCGACCTCTATGATAAAGCTAGGATCGTGCGTCTTGTATTTGTATATCGTAGCGGGATCGACGCCCGCCATGATTGAAGCTTGTCGCAGGCTCATGCCCTCGGAGATGAAGAAGAGAACCTTTTCTTTTCTCGAGTCGGCGACTGTCTTCTTGGGGGCGTCTTGCTTTACAGGCGGGGCGATCTCTGCCGTCTCATCGACAGCTTCAACCTGCTTTCGCTTTTTGATCCTGTCGTCTATGCCCATTTTATTCTCCCTTATAGATTCGATCGCTGATTCTCTCGATACTGTCCTCGACATCGACCGTCTCGATAAAGGCCTTGATGCGTGATGCCTTGTCATCGACAATATCGACAACGCAAGCCTCGATGATTTTTGACGGGCTCGAGCTGATGGTATCTGCGAGCTCATTGAGCTTATCGATCAGTTTGCTCGATAGATAGAGAGTATGACTTGATCGTTTAATTTTTTTCATGCCTGCTCCTTATTGATGAGGTTGAAACTGTGAGCCTCGAGCTTCCAGTATGTTTTACCGTCCTCGGAGGTATTAGATAGCATCTTGCCCTCGACCAGAACGAGATCGCCCTTTTTGATTTGCTCAGACGCCTTGCGAGCTGTGGGATCAGTCCCAAAAGAAACGATATCAACATTAAACCAACTTACCGGGCTGTCTTTTCTGTTTTGATATGCGATAGTGCCCACTGCCTTGTTTAGTGTTGTACCGATGGGCTTTAGAATAAAATCCTTGCCCGCTCTGCCTGCTAGTGTGATGCTGTTAATCATGATTTATCCTTGATTTGTGTTATACTGATAAGTGCAAATCTAATTAGAAGATTCTAAAACATTCTATATAAAATCTAGTGAAAGGTCAAGCAAATGAACCAAATTTTTGTACACGACGGCTATGTGCGAGTGGGCGATGGATGCGTGCTAGGCAGTGATCTTATGATCGTAAATACGGCACGAGTCAGCTATGACAAGGAGAGCAAGGAGTGGACAGAGAGGGATGAGAAGCTACTGCGATATCTATGGGCAAATAAGCACACTAGCCCTTTTCGTCATGCGTCAATCCGCTTTGAGATATCCGCTCCGATTTTCGTTTTAAGGCAGTGGATGAAACATCAGGTTGGTTGCTCTTGGAATGAGATCTCGGCTAGGTATGTTGATATGGGCGAGAGTGAAGCCTTTCGCCCTGTGCTGTGGAGACTGCAGGATAGCAAAAATAAGCAGTCGTCCTTGGGCATCCTACCAAGAGACGAGCAGCTCAAGGCCACCGCCCTTTTAGATGAATCCTATGAGGTCGCCTATAGAAACTACGCTAAACTGATCGATATGGGCGTATGTCGTGAGCAGGCTCGTGTCATGCTACCTGTGGGGATGTACTCTAAAGCGATATGGACTGCGAGTCTGCAGGCTGTGATGAATTTCATTGAGCTGAGACTTGACGATCACGCCCAAAAAGAGATGAGAGATTTTGCTGAGGCTGTGCTAAACTTAGCCCGCATTTATTTCCCTCGATCTATGGAGTTGATTAGATGTCAAGATGTATCAAATGCGGAGGCAGACTCCAAGGGCTAGACCACCTACAGGGCTTTGAATATAGCTTTTGTGCTGAGTGCGTAGCTACCGTCTATCGTCAATCGTACGACGATGATTTTTTAGATGACACACTAGATCCCGATGAGGAGATAGAAGACGATGATGAATGACTTTTTAGGCGTGTGCCTATACCTCGCTAGCATGGCAGAGCCTGTCCCATCAGCTCATCGAGTTGATACCTGCCAAGAGGTGGCACGACTTGCAATGGAGTATAAAATCGATGCCTATGTTGCCGTTGCCTTGGCATACCATGAGAGCAGATTTGATAGAAAAGTGATATCGTCTCATGGGGCGGTAGGTCCTATGCAGGTAAAGCGAAAATTTATTGACTGCCAGCACTGCTCGGATATAGAAGCGGGCATGATCGCCTTGAGATACTGGATGGATAGATCTACAGGGATCTGCCTTGCTCTTGGCAGATATGCTATGGGCAATAAGGGCGTGTGTGGCAGGCGATCTAAAATGATCATTGCTCTTGCTCGTGAGCTCGAATGCAGGCATGGATCGGATAAGGATTTCTGCTATGAGTGTTGATATATGGGATGAGGTAGCTCGCACGATATCAAAGCAATCGCCCTGCCCAAGAGCAAAGGTGGGAGCGGTAATTTTTAGGGCAGATCGCAAGGCTGTCTTGTCCACTGGATACAATGGGCAGGCTCGCAAAAGTGAATCGATTTTATGCGGGGGATCATGCTGCGATAGGGATAGGCTAGGCATACCTAGCGGTGAGAGAATTGAAGTTGGTTGTATCCATGCAGAGATCAATGCGATAGCCAATGCCGTCTATGAGGGTATCGCCTTGGCTGATGCCTGCATTGTGATCACTGCCCCGCCCTGCCTCATCTGCTCTAAGGTCATTATTCAATCAGGGATTAAGACAGTCTATTATCGGGGCGGGCAGAGATGGACTAGTACGGGCGAGGACTATCTATCAGCTCATGGGATCAGCTTAATTCGATTAGAGTAGTCTTGTCTTGAAATGCCTTTAGGAAGTTATCGCCCCTAAATTCAAATGCGTTTTCATCGATAGCAGTAGTGATAAATATGATAGGCTTGTCATGTGTCACCAGATCACGCAAGACTTGACTTTGTACATCTCTCGCCTTGGGCAGAAAATCAACAATTATCGTTATGTCATAGGGCTTTGATCTGTCAGCAAAACATTTTGAGTCTGATGATCGCTTACTCCTTGAATCCTGCCAAAAGCGTAGCTCTTGATTTACTATATTCTCCCATGAGTCGATCATGACTAGTGAGCTACCTGCAAAATGCAGAGCCTTATGAATGAGATATCCTAGACTCGATTTTAGAGCGTTTTCTTTGATGATTAAAAAATGGGCATTTTTAGCGTTGTTTTTCATGCTACCTATATGCTGATATAGCAAAGCCCTTGATCTTTGATTATAGCTCAAAATAGAGGCGTCTAGCGTGAAGTATGTATCGCATACGGGCTGACACATTCTAAGCTTTCTATTTTTAATCCCATTATCTGACACAATGCGATTGCCTTTTTCATCCCGCTTATAGTGCTCTCCATGAGATGCCTGCTTCTCGAATCCATCCTCACAGGGCAAAAAGTTTTTATTCCATTCTAGCCCGCCCGCTGTCTTTATGAAAAGATTCTCACTCACGCACGCACGCATTATTGAAATATTAAATAAGCTATCCTCTAAATAGTCATCTATATAGTCTTCTATATTGTGATCATTTTTGATATGAGGGGTCATATCATTTTTGATATGAGGGGTCATATCATTTTTGATATGAGGGGTCATATCATTTTTGATATGAGGGGGGGATATTTTCTTGGCGTTTTTTGTATATCTGCCCGTCCCTAAATCAAAGCGAGACAGCAGCTCTTGAGTGAAAGTGAATCGACTTAAATTACCTGCAGACTGATTGATCTCTAGGCTGATCAGCCTCTCATCGATCAGCTCTTTTGTAGCCCTAGCCACCGCCTGCCTGTCCATGTGTATCAGCTCACCTATATATGAGTAAGAGCTGATGAATGATCGATCTATAGTGTCTCCAGTCTCATAAATCTCAATCATCCTAACGAGTACTGCCTTGGCATTGCTCTTTAGTGCAGATCGATTGATATTGAATAGGCCATAGAATCCCGCTTCTTTGAATAGCTTCATAGTGCATTCCTTTTTAATGTTTAAATCTTTTTGCAATATATCAAAATTTTATTTGACTTTTCAATATTATTTTTGATAAATAAAAAGAACCTTAAAGGAGGTATCATGAGCAATAAAAAATCCATGGCTCTCAGAACAGCCAAAAGTCAAAGCCTAACAGAAATGGCTCAAGTACTTGGCGTCAGCGTTCAAGTCCTATCTGCAAGACTCAAAGATCATGCAGTCTGCAAATACTCTATCGCAATCGAGATGCAAGCCAAGCTAGGCGTGTCTCATCAGTTTTTCATGTATCCACATCCAACCTGTATGCAATTTTTAGGAGATAAAAAATGAGTCAACAAGATTTCAATGTCGGTCTATATCCCATCGTTCGCCCACAAGTAGAAGAGCAAGAGCCTTTAGTGTTTTATGCCCCACCTGCTGTCGATCTAAATCAGCCCGTCTCACAGCTCATCAGCCCTGTAATCTATGCCCTAAAGGTCTGCTTTTACTTGGCAGTCTTCATCACCTATGTTTATGTCAACGCACTAGGAATTTTATATTTTTTCACTGAGTAATCATAATGTATATCAATTTTCAAAAAGAATTTAACGATCATCTCAAGACAGCATCAAATCAAAGAAAATATGTAATCATGATCAAAGAAGAGCTCAAGCTTATGGGCGATTTGCTCTGCTATCATCTGCCACATATCCAACAGACAGTTATGAGAGTACTACAGGGCAACGCAGAGCTGCTGCATTTCGAGCCCAATAGATTGATCTATGTCGCAGTCGTTCGCATATTGAGACGGGGCGGGCTAACCACTCTCCTTGAGCTAGATAAAGAATATCGCAATGTCATCTATCCCGCCTTAAAGGGACCTTTTAAGCAGTATTGCGACATGAAAGAGTCTTATGAGCCCGATGAGATGCTAGAATACATGATGCAACTGGACATACAAGAGCCTAGGACGAATACGCCCATAGTCGAGAACGCAGCACTAGCACACATTCGCAATGTGATCACATTTAGGATAGGCATCTGCCAAAGTCAAAAATCAAGACTCATGCTAGACTTGGGCTTGGATGATGAGTCAGCCACAGGGGCAATTAACAAGCTGATCAGCAATTTTAAAGCAATGCTTCCCGATAAGCCTGATAACAATGGATCGCTCGCAAAGACTGTGAGAGATAGCCTATTTGTACGCCCGCCCGTCATCAGGACATTTTTAGCAGAGCATGACGAGCTCTTGGGAGGAGGATTTAAAAAGGGATGTTTTTATATATACGCAGGACGCCCGGGCATGGGCAAGACTGCAGTCGCCTTAAAGTTTTTATCCTCTCGTGATTGCGTTGGTACAAAAAATTTATTTTTCTCTTTAGAGATGCCTAATACACAACTGATCCAGCGTCTCGCCTGCAGTATCAGCATGGTATCAAATAGCAATCTAAACAAGCTCGCTCATGAGTGGGATCAAAGGGAATTCGATCGATTTGACAAGGCTTTAGATGATATAGCAAACGCAGATCATCTGCAGTTCATTGATACGCCTATGACTTTAGAAAAGATTTACTCAGCCTGTGAACACCATCGGGCGAGCTCGGGCGTGCCTCTTGGTCTGATTGTCGTCGACTACCTGCAGCTCGTGAGAGAGCCAAGCAAGGCAAACTTTAGAGAGCAAGAGATCGCTGAGATCAGCAGAGGTCTAAAGAATCTAGCAAAGCAATTCGATTGTGCAGTCATCGCACTAGCTCAGTTAAATCGAGATGTGGAGGGGCGGGCAGTTAAAAGACCTATGGCAAGCGATCTCAGGGAGTCGGGCAGTCTTGAGCAAGACGCAGATGTGATTACTATGCTTTATCGTGATATCAAATACAATGAGGTCGCAGATCGAGATAAGATCGAGCTGATTGTTGTTAAAAATCGACATGGACAGGATGGCAAGACGGAGCATAGATTTATCGGCGAGACATTCTCAATCAATGATTTATAAAAAATATATTTGAAATTTAAAAAAAATATTTGACTTATTCAAAAAAGTATTTTATATTTTACTTGTCAATGACAAAAAGTCAACGCAACAGACAAAACACAAGGACATCAAAATGAGTCTCGCAAAAATTCAAAACGCAATGCAGGAGATGAACCTCATCGCTAGCAACATGGAATCAATGATCAAGCTTGCCACATACCTCGCTCGTGATGGTTGGACAGCTCAAAGCCTCGTCAGTGCATATCTCAGCTATGGGATCAAATACGGCTGGACAATGGCAGAGATCCTCGACAATATGCACAACCTCAAAGGCAAGCCTGCATTTCAAGTTCACGCCCTATTCGGTCTCGTGTTGAGCTCTGGTAAGGTTCGCTATTTCAAGACAGTATCCACCACTGCCACCGAGTGCGTGATCGAGTGCCAACGCAATGATCAGCCCAAGGATATTAAGCATACGATTCGATTTACAATCGAGATGGCAAAGCAGCAAGGGCTCGCATCTAGTCAACAATGGCAGAAGATGCCTCAGCAAATGTTATTTGCACGCTGTCGATCAATGGCTGTTCGTGAGGTATTTGCAGATGTGATCAGCGGGTATGATGTGATGGAGATGGCAGATAGCCTAGATATGCCTGAGCATGAGAGACTAGCCTTGATCGATGAGTCAGAGGGTACAGCTCTAGCAAAAGATGCAAAGCTACCTGCAAAGACACAGCCCAAGGCACAGCCCAAGCCCGAGATCGCACCTGTGCCCGTCAAGGTAGAAGAGCCTGCGGATACATCAAATATCACATTTAATCATAAGATGAGTGATATGCAATCAAAGCAGCTTAAAGCGAATTTGTTCGACCATTACGACGAGATGCTAGATCTAAAGAATGGGCAGACCATGGACATCTTTATGGGCAATCTGCATCTAGTCGGTCTTTTTGATAGCATCTCAAATCAAAACATCGAGGCATATAGTGACATCTTCGGACAGCGAATCTATTATGCAGTCAACATCAAGCCATCAACTCAAGGCGTGCTTGTCAGCGTAGCTCGCCTATAGCAGGCAGACGCCACCTGCACAGGCAGGATCAGCCTGTGGGCTCTCGACATATCCGCCTAAGCTAAAATCGACTAGCGACCAATCTGCATCTAGCAGAGTTTTATAGTATTCATCATTGATGTCGCTGGTCTCGTATGGGGCATTTTTATATACAGTATCGCCGTAGTCACTTAAAAGGCTGATGCCCCTGACTGACTTCCTGAGATCCCAAATGCGATCTTTGATTGCGTCCCATTCATCAGCCTTGACTGTGCAGGTATTTGAGACATTGTGAGTCAAGCCTTTTTGCGATTCGATCTCTCTATTGCCCGCCATCACCCAATAATCTTGAAAAAACTTTACTTTGTTTAAAAATTCAATAGCGTCAATGTCTTTTCTCAAAATTGCCTTCTCAGGAGCTTCACAGGCAAAAGCCACAATCCCAACCTGTGGATCGCTATCATCGCACACTTGAGGCAATTTATTTAAAATTTCTGCCCATATAGGATTGATTTTATTTATCCTCATGCGTCGGATGTAGTATCGGGCATGATATGGATGGATGCCCGCACAACAGCCCGCCACTGTGGAGCTGTTGCCACTTGGCTTGATGGTCGTACAACGCAGGGCTTGATTGATGCCGATCGCCTTGGCGGTGATTTCGTTCTCATTCCTGATCATGAGCCCGCCCATCTGCAGAAGATTTTTATTTTCTATCAGCTTGGGATTGTGCATGATACCCGTCATAGATACGCCTATCAGTGCATCACGCTCTATGATGCGTCTAGACACATCGCCGAGATAGCCCGTCTCTGTATAAGATGCCTGCAGAGTGCCTAAAAATGCTGCAGCACTGCAAGCCTGTATGAAATGATGATTGTCTTGGATGTTAGGGATCACGATTTCATTTAGATTGCACACTGCCCATCCACTTGACCATGTGCCGTCTGCCTCTAGGATGCGGGGATATAGACCAATCTCACCGCATGGATTTGTCGCATACTCTGTTGAATGGGCAAAGAAAAAGCCCGGCTCTCCATACTGTCGGGCGGTATCGACTATCTGAGCAAATACATTTTTTTTCTCTGTGAGCGATGATGTATCGATTTGAGCAGAGATATTTGCATACGCCCTCTGAGGCTGAGTCATCCACCAATCGCCCGTCTTGGCGTTCATCATCTCATCATCATCAGGAGAAAAAAGGGCAATGGTTGCCGCCCTGCGAGACGATAGGAGAGCTGCGTGAGATATGTGCATGAAAATATCAAAAGCTTGTATAGGTCGGATTTTGTATTGACCATCATTGACCGCCTGATCTAGTATGCCTTTGACTCGCTCGATGGCAGTTTTTAGCACTTGGGGACCGGGGGCGACCCCACCGATAGAGATCGGCGATCCCTCTGGGCGTACCTGATCGTAATGAAAGCTGATACAATATTTTGCCTCATCCCCATTCATGGGCATATAGCTAGACACTAGGGCTAGGACGGCATCAGCCCATCCCTCGATACTATCTGCCACCACATGAATTTTATTGATTCGTGCGTCTCTTTGCTCTGCTGTGATCAGCCTTGGCAAGCGGTCAATGTGATGCTTTTGCACAGAAAAGCCCACGCCACATCCACTCATCAAGAGCCAAAAGCCCTCAGCAAAAAAGCGGACTCGATCGCAGTAGCTTGCCGTACAGTTGTACAGTCTCATATTGTTTCTCTTGATGGCATCACCGCCAAACTGAGTCGATCTTTGAGATGGGAATACAATTTGAGGCATGACAAAGTCATTGAAAACCTGATGGATTCTTTTTGCGAGCAGTGGGAATTTTTCGGCGTGCATATCCCTGACTCTGCCCATAGCGTCGGCGTAGCTCTCTCTGCTACCATCTGCCTTGATTTTTGCGTATTGTGTGGCAAAAGCCACTTGACCGAGAATTTTATTTTGTGACATCGTGCATCCTTGAAAAAGAGGGATGCCCATTTAAACACGCCAAGCCTTATGATTCAAATCTTTTGTTGTCTTTTAGATGCTCAATATTTGTCTCAATGCGTTCAAGACTCACAACAATCTTGTGCATTGATCTTTGTATATCATGTAATTCATTCTCGGTTTTGTCGTGCTTTTTGCTAAACTCGAGATTTTGCTGTTCTAGTATTGCGATACGCCTGTCATAGGCAGATAAAAATTTGATCAGCGGATAGAGAGTAGTGATTACTGCAGTCATAGCGGATATAGAGATCATGTCGCTGTTCATCCCTGCCACCTCACTTTCACGCCCCTAGTGTCGTAATGCACGAAGCCTGATCTGACATAGAGCCCAAGCCCGCCAGTCTTGATTTTACCCTGTGCCATGAGCTTGTCAATTCGATTGTAAATCTCTTCTGTAGGTACGCCAGAGATTTTGATGTCTGCTGCCTTGGCTTCCATGTGCTGAGATTTTTTTGCACCGCCTATCGCTTCATTCCTAGCGGGGGATCGATACCCGCTGATGATGACAATAGGCTTTTGAAAATGATCTCGGATGATCTGCAGATTTTGCAAAAGCTCAACTGCATTAACAATCAACTCGGGCGGTATTTTATCGTGAAATTCTAATTCACTTAATTTAAAGTTTTTAGTTACTTGCATTATAGCGCCTTGTACAAAATAGTGATTGCTGAGTTGGGGACTGTCGCTGTACCTGAGTTGTATGGTATATTAAATCCAGTCGATGCGTTGTTGTCGCATACGCTTAGTGTTGATTGTGCTGACACCGTCTTTAGATATGCGATTAACGTTGGACTTGTGCCAAATCCCGAGCTCACACCTCCCATCCATATCCCTACTAGCGTGGGCGATGCTACCGCACCATTTACAAAAAAAGTTATGCTCGTCCCTACTGATGATGTGCCAGTCTTGGCGTTCTCAGTGATACAACCGATACACATAAACTCATATCCCTGTGGGAGAACAATTTCATTATCTGATATGCTTAGAAGCCCGCCGGAATCGTGTAAAATAGCCCCCAGATTCATCTTGGCTGTTGCCCCGCTAGCACCTGCCGAGCTTGTCGTTTGTATCATCTCTATTTGTGCCACATATAAGCCGGCTGATAGTATAGGAAAGAAAGACATAAATCACCTACAGATGAGATGTAAAAACAAAAAATTTGATGTCACGATTTGATCGCCACTATCCCGATTAGTCGCTACTACTGATAGCGTTCCTTTTGTAGGCGATATCGCCGTTGAGTTGCTTTGAGCCGTCTCCACTCTGTTCTGAGTCAAGCTGGATGCGATTCTTGTATTTGATGGTGATATAGATGGTGATAGGCATAGTGTCGCTAGAGGATGGGTAGAGTCCGCATCTCCATCTACCCTAGCACATATATACGATACACCAAATGGCGCGTGCGTCTGACTAGCGGATGAGAAACATGGTTGAAGTGCGCCTACTTCAAAAAAATTTGCACCACTTATAACTGATATAGTGCCAGAATTTTCTCGATAAAAACTGGGATTTTGTGTAGCTAGATATGTCATGTCTATATCCTTATTAGAGCAATGCCCGTGTAACTTGCAAAAGTCTCTGTCAGTGTAGCGGTTGTATTTTTTACGAGGCTGAGGCTTAGAATTTCCCCTTGAGTAGATGTGAATTTCGCCCCGCCCATTGCTACTATAGAGTCAAGGGATGTTGATCCAGTCCCGCCGTCAGATATACACGACAGCTGAGAAACTATAGTGTC
>Ga0172372_10001500_pt1 | contig 36202 bp, 28 predicted proteins | sample LakKiv5m_2_FD_114544 | JGI IMG/M metagenome (GOLD analysis project Ga0172372, IMG submission 114544) | Freshwater microbial communities from Kabuno Bay, South-Kivu, Congo - kab_092012_9.5m | ecosystem: Environmental > Aquatic > Freshwater > Lake | place: Democratic Republic of the Congo... | reverse complement strand
GTATTCGCGCGCGCGGGTTATTGCTGTCAGTATCCGGGATGTAGCTCAACATATTGCCTGGAGGTCGATCATCGAAGGCCTATAAGTAAAGGAGGGAGTCATGACATAGCAAATTTGCAGCTATTGTGTCGGCATCATAACTTAGGAAAGAACTGAAGTTAGTAGAAGCTCCAAAAATTCATGAGAAAATGAATAATCATGGGAGGAAAGAGATCCTTTTTTCTGTCGTAAAAATAACCAGTCACTAATCCAAATATAAAAGTATTTACCAAATTTTGAAGACCATTGCTCCAGTGCATGAGTGAAAAAATAAAGGCTTGCCCCCAAATTGCCAAAGAGTCACTGTGAGTATTTTTGGCAATATAGGAATACAAATGCTTTCTATAAACATACTCCTCACTTACGGCCACCAACGCCAGACCAAAAGTTAAATCCATCCAATACCAAAAGTCAGATTGAATAACAGGATAGCCGGCAAAAACACCAATATTAGGCACGACCCATTTGACAATCTTATATACCAGCCATAGGGGAATCCCCAGGAGCAAGGGAAAAAGAATATAATCCAAAATTTTTTCACGGTCCTCTTTTGGCTTCAGAGTACTCACGCGTCGAAAACCGCGCCAACCAAAAAAATAAAAGATGAGCGAGAGAATCAAAATTCTATATCCATAATCAACCAAATAATAACCAAGAACATTATCCTTAAAATGGATATAGAGAAAATCATTCGTCAATGTTGGCAAAACGATCAGTAAAATTGCAATGGTCCAAGGTTTAAACTCTGGATTATCCAAATCAATTTTAGGTTTATAGGATTGAATTAAAAAAAATATTTTTGTTAACCAAGTTGGATAATTTATTTTCACAGGTTGCATCCTTTCTTGGCCGGACAATAAATGCCAGAACTAATATTGCGTTCAGCACCGGCCAAAAAGTCGAGGCGGTAGCTTAAATTTGGATGTTCACCATCATCATGGGCACCAATCTCACACATAAAATGATAATTATTCACTAGGAATTTTAAATTACTTGTCGATTTAAGCATCTGACCGGCAACGCGGTGACCCCAATAATCGGCCGCTATTTCATTCATATGCGGTCCCACTTTTAATTCTCCAAAGAGAAGTTTGAAGGGATTCAGGGTCCTCGCACTTTGGAGCATCTCATGAGTAGGGTGATCGACTAAGCACTCTCGAAGGTTTTCATATTTCTTTTCATTCCCGCGGTAAAGGAAGTGACCGATCTCGTGTCCAATAAGAAAGCTGAATTGATCTGCCAGATTTTCAGCATTGACCTCTCCAGTCATGTTAGCAAGAATTTTTTTGGTGGCCATAGGACAAACCATAACGATTTTTCTATTCCCAACAAACAAGGCCAAGGCATTCGGCACTTGATTACTTAATCCACAAGATAAGATTCGTAATGCGCGAAGATAATCAAGTTCTTTCTCACTCAACCCCATTTCCATACCATCTTCCATTTCAAAAACAAACTTGATTTCCTCAGCGATCCCATTAAATTTTTCCTTCGTGACCTGGTCTAATGCGGGTTCCACTGAGATGGCAGAAGCAAGGTAGCCAGTAATTCGATTTTTAAACTCTGGTCGATGCATTTCTCTTAACGTCATTTGATATTGGACTTCACTTACATTGCCAGTGGAGCTGTGCTTTTTATCACACACAGTTTGACTTAATTTCTGACAATTAAATTGCGCCAATTCATTGGCCAATTCCTCTTCTTCTGCGCTTAAAGTTGGCTGCGGACAATCGGTCGCGTGGGCCTTGAAAAAAAAGAAAATGAAATAGACGATAAAAAAGAAGGGAAGATTTTTTATCATCGCCATTTTTCCTCCTTTCTTTTTTCATTTTGAGTTTTCTCCTTCCAGAGCTTTTCCACCTGTTCGACCAAACGTGCTGCGATTATAATTTGTTTTTCATCTTGCTTAGTGGTGCTTAAATCCAAAGTTTTTTCATTCCCTTCCTTATTCCATTCTAAGGATAGAAATATATCTTTCTCAATTCTATTAAGCGTAACTTTTTTTGATCTGGCAGGAGGAAAGAGTTCTGCCATTTGCTCTTCAAGCTTTTTAATTTGTTCATAACTTACTTCTATTTTTTTTTCACGAGTGGTTGAACCTTGCCATTCTTGAAGTTGGCAATGAACAACTTTAAAACCTGGCAGGCAATTCAATTGTGTGATGGATTTTCCTGGAATTGGGGAAAGGTGGCGTTTAATAGTAAAGGTCATTGTCCCCATTTTTGCCCCTATTTCTTTGGCGGCAAAGGCAGGAGGAATAAAAAGGAGCAAAAGTAAAAAGAGGAGTAATGGCAATCTCATAAAACCTATTATGCCATACCTGATCATCGCCCTCGTGGGGCAATTTTATCCTAGTATCTAATTACTTTAGTCAGTTTTTCCAAATTGGCCCCCATATGTAAATGGGCATTAACCTGGCAATGGACAGGAACCGCCATGGGTGGAAGGTCCACTTGGGCCATCTCTTCAAGCTTCATCGGGAAATCTTTTACTTTCATATGCACGGGACCCTCGAAAGGAAAATCTAAATGCACGGGCATTTTGGTTCTAATGGGGATTTTAAGACTTCCAATACCTAGAACACTCGTTTCAACAATCGTATCGATAGGGAGCTCTAAATCAATCGGAATAGTGGCCTTCACTTGGACGGCCTGATCAAAACTTAAAAGAGTCTCCACGCGAAAAGGGGCACTGATGGATGGCATGTTAACAGGTATTGTTTCATTGATGCTGACACTGACGGGAATGGTTTTCTCTGCCAACTCGCTGTAGAAATTTTTAAGTGCTTGTTTGATTTGGTCTTGAAACTTTTCAAGAATAAGAACCCCCACCAAAAGGGTAATCAAAAATATAATCGAGAAAAATATCACGATCATGGCAGGCCAGAAGAAATCGAAGGTTTCAAATTCCTCCACCCAGTGAAGAAACTTTCCCTGGCCTAAGGCCAACTCTGGCGCTTTGATTCCCAAACCTAAAAGGAGCAGAAATAAAATGGCGGTAAACGAGGCCAAAAATCCCTTAAAAATTTTGAGAATTGGTTCAATAGACAGCTTCATAGACATATCTCCACCGGGACCACAGATTTCAGAAGTTAGGGCATTTTACCATAAGCTGCTGATTAGAGAGACCTTTTCGACCCTCTAAACCCTCTATTTATCCCTCTATTCGCCCCGATAGAATCTAAAATTTTTACCATTGGTGCATTATTTTAGTGCACCGGGGACCCTATTTGGTAAGGTTCTCAGCTCGTCATACGAAAGACAGGCCAAAAAGGGTTATAGCATGATCACATTTGGTGAAAAATTACCTGGTTTTGAATATGGTGAACGCCATGGTTCATACGGTATTATCGTCAGTGAAAACCAGCTTATTGCGCTCATTAAGCTCCCCCAAGGCCATTACCTTCCTGGCGGCGGTATCAATGACAACGAACCGGCCACTCATGCTCTAGAGCGAGAAATTTTAGAAGAATTGGGCTTCAATTGTCGCGTGCATGAGTACATTGGAAGCTCGCGCCAGTTTGTTAATATCACCTCAAAAAAATATCCCCATATTAAAGTTGGACATTTTTATCATGCAACTTTAATCGAAAAAGTTTGCAACCCCATTGAAATGGATCATCAACTTGAATGGCATCCTCTAGAACAGGCCAGACATTTGCTTCGGCATGAATTTCAGCGCTGGGCACTTGAATGCGCCTATCCGAGTGCGCAAAACATTGAACTTCACGCTTAATTTTTTTTATACCCGTAATATTCGCTGAGAGCTTTGGGATAAAAACTGGTTATTTTTTTATCCGCATATAAGGCCGCGCCAATTAATTTATTTTGATAAGTCACTGCGATAGGTCCATGGGGCCAGTCTAATTCCTTGTCCCAAATTTCTCCCGCCAGATACTGCTCCAATTCATTTTGAGATAAAGGAAATTGGCCTTTTTTCAGGTGGGTGTGGAAAGTTTGCAACAAAGCGTTTGTCGGCCAATAAGGAAAGCTACGCCCTTTTAAAGCACGCAACCCAATCTTATCCACCACCCATTGTCCATTTTTTAGTTTTGGACTGACAAATTCCCAGGTTCCAATGGGGGCCAACCAAATTCCCTTACTGCCTTTTATCCACTCATAGGAATGGAAAATTTGGCGGTCAATGCCGAATCTCTTTTCTAAATGACCGAAAATTTCTTCTAATTCATGGCCATCATTGGCCAGCAATTTATATTTTTGTAATTTTGACAAAGAAAAACCCCCAAGAAGGAAAGCGATGTGGATAAAGGCGGCAGGCCTCAACTAAATCGGGATGAAATTGAGCGCCTTCAAAATTTTCAAGCCCTCGATTGGTAAGTTTTTCTCTTTCTCCTTTCAGACATTGAAGTGACAACGGAACAATTTTTGCTGATGGCTCCTTATTTAAAAGCCAGCTTACGATGGCCTCATTTTCTTCAGGAGCATAGGTGCAGGTCGAATAGATCATCGTGCCGCCAGGGCGAAGTAAGCGGAAGGCGCGCAAAATAAGACGCTGTTGAATGTTTCTTAAATAGTCGCGAAATTCTGTTTGGGGAGCGTTCCATTCCGTGTCGCGATTTTCTTCTTGCGTCCCGTTCAATCGCCACGTCCCTTCCGAAGAGCAAGGCCCATCTAATAACACGCGATCAAATATATTTTCGCCAGGAAATAATTCGCCCCTATTTTGAGTGACGACGGTGTTGCAGACACCCATTTTTTCCAGATTGGCCTTTAAGATGCGCATGCGATCAAGGTTAACTTCGTTGGCCACGATGAGCCCTTTATTTTGCATGAGCTCGGCCATGAAAATTGTTTTTCCACCAGGGGCCGCGGCCAAATCCAGAACCTTTTCGTGACAAGTAGGCGCTAACTCTAAGACCGGCAACATGCTCGAGAGACCTTGAATATAAAATTGCCCTAACGCCGATTCCAAACTTTTTCCCAATGAAAATCTTTGCTTTGGAGTGTTGGCGGCATTTTCTGGCCGTTGTGGCCGGGAAAATTGGTAGGCCTCAATATCAGGAAGTACCTTTTTAAATTGCCAATCGGGATAGCGGTCGTGCAAACCAATAGAATGAAAATCCTTAACTCGAAGTAAATTCGGGCGCAAAGTTTGAAGTAAGTCTCCTTCAATTGCTTGCAAAAAGGAATTAAACTCCGAACCGAACAAAGGGCGGTAACGTTCTAGGTAATGCTGCTGCTGCATGCCCTCTCTTACGATGGAAGAGGTGCACTAGTCCACTGAAACATCGATTCCCACTGAAAGGCCAATTGAAAAAGGCGATCTTCTCTTCCTATGGGTGCCATCACGTGGGCGCCTATTGGCAGCCTTTCAGGCCCTAATCCAACGGGCAGAGACATCGCTGGAATTCCTGTCAGATTGGCCAATTGAGTATAAGGCACCACCGACAAAGATTGATAGGCGATTTGTTCGATAAGACCCAACTTCACTAAGGGCTTGCCGGCTCCGAGGAGCAAGGCAATTGAAAGTCCTATTTTCTCCCCGGCCTTAGGTTCCAACTCTCCAATTCTGGTTGGCAACGTGGCCAGTGTTGGCGTGATAATTAAATCATATTGCTCGAACATCTTATCGAGCGCGCGGGCGTAGAGATGCCATTTATGTTTTTCTTGCACAAAATCTGATGCCGAGATGGCCTTGCCAACCAAATGCAAAGCACGGGTGGTTAATTCAAAATCACTGGCATGAACTTTGGCACCATTTTTTTTAGTTTTTAATTCATGCTCGACTTGCGCGGCCACTTGTCCTGCCACCATCGTAATATAAGAGCGCGCCAACTCTGCCCCATCGACAGGAAAGGAAATTTCTTCAATTTTGTGCCCTTCTCCCTCAAGCCTTTTTGCAAAATTATGAATGGCATTTTTTACTTCGGGCCTTACTGTTGCCTTCACCACTTCACGCAGCGGGTGATCAAGGTAAAGTCCTATTTTAAATTTTTGTTTTTCTGCCCCTTCTTTTAGCGAGGTATAACTTTTCTCGGGACGCGGTAATTTATAAGGAGCGGTTGTCGCCACATTCAAAGATAAATCAAGCGCAGTAGCACTATCGCGCACTGTCCGACTAACCACGTGTTGAACCGTCGCTCCATCCCAAAGTTCCCCTAACGTCGGCCCATTTGAAGTTCGCCCGCGGGTTGGTTTTAAACCGAATAGGCCACAGCACGAAGCAGGAATGCGCAAACTTCCACCACCATCACCACCGGCCGCCATAGGTACCATACCCAGAGCAACAGCTGCTGCAGAACCACCTGAACTGCCACCAGTGGAGTGGGAAAGGTTCCAAGGATTCCTTGTGACGCCTGTAAATTTCGGTTCGGTGGTTCCCATAATGCCGAATTCAGGCAAGTTTGTTTTGCCAAAAATAATGAGCCCTGTATTGAGATAGTGTTGCACCAACTCACTCGTCTCCGCGGAAACATAATTGCCAAAAGCGCGGGATGCTTGTGTTAATTTCGTTCCCTTCCACTCACCTAATAAATCTTTTAATAAAAAGGGCACACCAAAAAATGGCACCTCTTTTTCCGGAGCTTGATAGCGGTGTTCTAATTTATTCATCAACTGTCGTGCTTCTTCTTCGAGGAAGGTAATTATCGCGTTGACCTGGGGATTATATTTATAAGCAATCTCTAAGGCACAACTAAGTAATTCTTGCGCTGGAATTTGGCGCGTCCGCACCAATTGCCCTAGCGCCGTCGCATCAAAGCTTCGATATTCTTCGATCTTCATTTTTCCACCTTTTTTTGATCATTGTAGCCCAAGCAATTGGTTCCAACACCCTAAAGTTTGCCCTGCTTTCGACCGACAAGGAGACTCGACTATTGTCCTTGGTTTTGAGGGGTCCATTTGAAACAGCAACTACGTCCTTTTAAAATATTGACCTTCCTAAGCTTCACGTCACTACTGCCATTGGCGTTTGTTGCCATTGAGGCCATAGGAGGCATTCGCTATGTTGACTGGGGCCCCGTCAATGATGCCACCAAGGAAGCTGTCGGCAAAGTTATGTCAAAACGTTTTAACGAGGCGAACTTTGGCAAAGCCGTTGGTGGATATATTACAGCGTCGTATCCCAAATGCGCCGACAAAGATGCGTGCTTAAAAAAATATGGAACTATCTACGATTTAGGCGCTAAAAAAGTTGAGAAGGCCGAATGTAATGATACAAAATGGTTCGGTGGGCATCTCGATTGCTTGCAAGGTCTCATCGATAAAGTCAATCGCGACATTGCCATTCTCAATCAGGAAATTGCCAAATTAACCGAAGGCACTGCCGCCCATATACGCTACGAAAAGTTACTACAGGAAAAAATTCGCACAGGCGAAAAAATGGCCGGCTACCAAGAAGGCCTTATCAAAAAATATATTCGCGATGCCGTTCCCGGTGGCAAGGATCTCCCATTTAATTTTGTGGAATTTTCTGGCCAGGGTTTCGATCGCATAGATTTAGGCAATGGCAGCCAAGACACTGAAGCTGCCGGCGGAGGAAAAACTAAAAAATCGGGCAAGGGTGGTAAAATAAGCTTGAAAAAAGGCCAACCCTGTTCAGCCGCTTTCCCTTGGAATTGTCATCCAGATCAGATTGGCAATCAAGCGACGGGGACGGGAGAAGACGGAAATGCAACCGGTGGTAGTCTCATTTGTCCTGTTCCATCCAGCATTGTCGGCTGTACTCCCAATGGGCAAAATGCCGTGGCCTGGTCGCGCGACAGCGATTATTTGGCCTTGCAAGAAAAATATTGTGTCGAAACTCTCATCCGCCAAACAGGTGACGCCAATTTACAAAGTGAGTACACCAATGCCCAGTACGATGCCGTTCGAACCAGACTTGATTCTCTGGCCCAATCGGGAGCACTTTCTCGCTCCCATGCGGACACGATTAAGGTCGGAGTTCAATTCGTTCGAGGGCAAAGTACAACAAGAGGCGCATGTGCTTTACTCAGAAATTCAGACGACCCCAATTTGGCCAATCCAGCAGCCGCCAGAAATGCCCTTGGCGTTATTGTCGATGAGGCCAGCGTGCCCGATGAAAACTTAGCTAATTTTGTGGTTGGCATGGGACAAATTGTGCAGCAAAGTTTGGCCCGCAACCTTGGACTTTTTGCCAGTAAAAATAAAGCCGTTGGACTCTTGGGTCTGTTGTTTTTGCTGGAACCAGAAACTTCCCGCCAAGATAAAGTTAATAAAATTATTTTAAATTTTTCAAGTTGTGGCGAGTGGAAGACCGAGGAAATTTCTGAGTTTCGGCGTTTTTTAGAAGATTCAGCACAGCTCATTGAATTCGAATTTAAGGATTCAAAACAAAAACCTAGCGACATGGCCGAATTTATAAACTTTAATAATGCTGGGTTAATTAAAGCAATCGACGAGCGATATCCAGAACTATTAAAAGACGTTTATCTGGATGTTGAGCAGCCTGGCAACATGCGTACAACCATCATAACTTATCTTGAAAAACAATTAAAGGAAGGAAAAGAGCAATGTAGTCGAGGTCTAGTTGATTTAGGTTACCGCGCCGCTGTTTCAAGCAATACGCTGTTTAACTTTTTTCAATGCAAGGACTCAACCATGGGCGCTCTTCCATTAAGTAAAACCTGCGAAGAAAGAAAAAAATTTGGTTGGGCCGCGTGCGGATTGTTTGAAAAGGCCCAGGCCGATAAAAAGACCTCACTCGATGGGGAACTTCGTGGCATTGGGGCCTTGCTGTCACCGCTTTTCGCTGATCGCACCCACCATCCCGCCCTATCAAAGTTAGGCATTGAAAATGGCATGAGTGAAACCATTGAGGACACCGAAGAAGCGCGCATTCATTTGGCCATGCGTATTATGCAACAATTAAGACTCGAAGGTGGAGTGGGTGCCAAAATTGCCAACAGAATTGACCTTAGCAATGAAACTTTAAGCACGGCTTTTATCGAGGCCGGAACAGAAGTGAAAATATCACTGCAAAGCAGTCCCATTTATGGCGATTATGTTGAAATTGCCTTTACACCTCCCCTCAAGGTTGAGTCTGGGCCGTTGGATGCCAGCTTTGGCCGCATCTATTATAAATTTCGCGAAGGAAAATTTAGCGCCTACCTCGACGACGAAACTAAATTTGCACCCGGGACAGAAACTTCCTTTTTAATTCGCCAAGGTCTCGAGAGCAAACTAAATAAAGAGTTTCGCCCGATGCTACCAGAGCGTTGGCAACGCTCTGGATATAAGCCTTATTCAGATCCAAGACCAGAGCAATTTTATGGCGAATTTATGCGCCTCTTTAATCGCACCAATGGTGCAGGCACCAACTCTCCTCTAGGTACAATCGGCCTAGATCAACTTTCCGATGCAATTGCCGATGCAAGTGCATGGACCAATTTGCAAACTAAAAAAGTTCACCGCTACATGTTTGGTGATCAAAATAAACCCACTGGTATGGAGCTTGCCAATGGAACAAGGATTAATGCCAATCTGACCTCCACAGGCAAGGCCAAAGAGGCCAAGCTCAAGGAACTCAGTGTTTCCTTTAGCCCCAAGATGAAATTGGGCGACATCGATACCGATGGGTCCTTCAAGGAAAATGGGTATATTGAAATAGAGAGCATTACTTTTCTTCCCGATGGAAAAATCCAAGCCAAATATAGTATTCCAGCAGAGGATGGACTTAATGAATTTTTTGACGGCGTAGTCGGAGGGGCCTTACTTTTCACAGGCATGGCCGGCGAGCGCAAGGCCTTTGAGAAACTCGTGACGATGCAACCTTCCAATACCAAACTTGATTTTGTAAGAAAAAGAATTGATGAGCGTTTGAGCGACCAAATGGGAGCGACCATCAAAGATTTTATTCTGAATAATCGCGATCTCATTCCAGGAACTGATCTTAAAACTTTTTTTGGTCTAAATTAGGCGAGAACTTAAAAAAAGTAACTTCATGCTTATTGTGATAAAGATGAATAATCTTGCTGTTTGGCATGTTTAAGAATTTTTCCACCATGGCGTAGTCTGTTTCGCCTTGAAACTTAATGGTGCAAATAAAATTCTCCACACCAGCGTTGTGCCACTTCTCTACTAATTCCCACAATTTTTCGGGATAACAAATGATGTCCGAGCAAAAAAGAAATGGGCGTGGCACTTCTCTTGTTTCTTTTGGTTCCACGGCAAAGGCGCTCTGTTGATGAAAGTGAACGTTTTTCTTTTTAAGCAGTCGTGGGTCGAGCGGAGCGCGATCAAAAGCGTGAACTTCCACACCAAGGTTCGCGAGAACCCAAGTCCATCCACCTGGCGTCGCCCCCATATCAAAACAATTAAGCTTAGGCCCTTGCTCGGTCAATTCCTTTAATAAATCTGGCGCATAAACCGTCAGCGCTTCCCAAAGCTTTAAATAAGCGCGAGAGGGTGGATTTGTTTTATCTTCCTCAAATTCATGGCTGGCCAAGGGCCAGGGCGCTTCAACTTGGGGAAATACAATCATGACTGAAGGGTGGATAAGTCCAAAGACCCCGTACTTTTTATCCCGCGCCTGGGCGCCAAACTGTAAACGCTTGGGGGCGAGCGAGCGAAGCTCCTCAGCAATCAATTCTCCCCGCTTGGGATTTTGAATCATGGGAAGATGGGCCTCTTTTAAGTGGAGCCAATGGGGTCCCCATTGCTTAAGGTACGCGGCGGCCTTTTTGATAGAAGGTATTTTCACTAAGTGCCCAGAGTGCCATATATCTTGCGCCCAAATTGGTTTTCTCGGAATTTTTGCAAAATTTTGGGCCGTCACAAAAAAAACGTTTTCCTGCCGAGCGAGCGTCGGAATTTTTAAATACTTTAGTTCGCGCTCCAACTCACTGGTAAAATTCCAGTCGCCTTCAAAGGTTGGACGGGCCCAAAGGGCCACTAGGCCATCCTCGACCGGCGCGATCGCCCCGACTTCTTGGGGTGTTTTAAAGCTCCCATCTGCCAATTCTTTCCAAAAGGCAGACCCGAGGGCGGGAAATAGGGAGGGCAAGTTTCCTTGACCGCCTTTCTTTTTGACACTATTTGACAAGGACTTTTTCATGGGGCAAATTCCGGGCCTTAAGTTGAACCAATGCAAAAACGATATAGAGCACAAATGAAGCCAAAATTCAAACCCAGAGGCCCCTACCGCAATCCTTCCAAACCAGCGCCAATTCTTTTAAGTAACCAAAAAGAGTTTTGGGTTTATGGCCGAAACAGTGTTCGCGCTCTGTTTCAAAAGCGCCCAGAGGCGATTATTCGCGCCTACGTTACCGAGGAACAATCCCGCGAATTCCCCCAATTGCTTAAGTTTTTGGCGCAGTCGCGCAAGGCCTACCATACCGCCAATTTAAGAGAGATGGATAAAATAACCGGCTCTGACCATCACGGTGGCGTGGCAGTTTTTGTCCGCCAAACCACTCCTCAACCGTTGGCCCAATGGCTACAAGAAAATCCCGCCCCAAAGGGACCAATCGTGGTTCTAGCAGGCGTAGAAAATCCCCATAATATTGGCGCAATATTAAGGACTTGTGCTCACTTTGGTATCAAAACCCTGATCACTGATAGGGCCTTTATGGCCCAGACATCGTCGGCCTTTCGAACCGCTGAAGGGGGCGCTGAATTTGTGAATATCGTCGCGCTCAATGACGAATCGGGGCAATCACTTCCGGCCGAAACATGGATGCCTCTATTAAAGGAAAAAGGACTTTACATTTTGGCCACAGGGCCGCGAGGAAAATCCCTCACTCTAAAAACTTTGACCAAGGTTACCTCACCCATCGCTCTTATTATGGGTGAAGAAAAGGGTGGGCTACCCAGCTCTGTTCTGAAACTTGCCAATATGACTGTTTCCCTGCCAGGAACAGGCCAAGTTGAAAGTTTAAATGTGGCCAGCGCCACCGCCGGAATTTTGACATTACTCTCTTTACCCAACGCTTGAAAAAAATTTTTTAGTAAGTTATTTACGCCTTTTAGCAAATTGTTGTATTCTGTAAATATATAAAGCGTGTTTCATACCTAAAGAAACTAATTAAATAAGTTTCCGTAAGGATTTTAAAAAGGAGAATAGTATGAAAGCTCTTAACGTTCTTTTGGCCCTTGCCCTTCTTGCTTCTGTTGCTTGTATGAAAACAGAAGAAAAAACTGAAGCTGCTCCAGCTGTAGAAGCTGCTGCAACTACTGAAACAGCTCCTGCGACTGAAGCAGCTCCTGCTGAGCAAGCTCCTGCTGAGCAAGCTCCTGCTGAGCAAGCTCCTGCTGATCAAACAACACAACAATAATTTTTTAAGTATTGTTAGATAAAGAAGGCCTTGCTTATTGCAAGGCCTTTTTTTTTGTCTTGAATTTACGCCACAATTTAAAGCATGAATGAACTTACTAAACTCGCTCAACAGCTAGGACTTCCCTTCCCTCTCACCAAGGAAGTTTTCCAGCTAAAAAATCGCCATTTTGAACTCGCGGTCATCGAAGATCTCGACCATGCCATCGACATGCTTTGCGCTCATTTAGAGCGAGAAAAAAATAATTCTTCTATAAAAAGTGAACGGGATTTAGTTTATGAACAATTTTTTAAAGAAGATCTTTGTCCCTATTATGGGAGAATGTGGCCTGCGGGTTTAGGCTTGGCCCAATATCTCCATTCCCTGCCTGAGGATTTATTAAATCAGCAAAAAATTTTGGAGCTAGGTGCGGGCCTGGCCCTTCCTTCTTTTGTGGCAGCGGAAAAAGGCGCCATCGTCACCGCCACCGACTTTCATCCCGACGTGGAAGTATTGTTTGATTTTAATGTTCGCCATTTGGGTCTGGAAAAAAATTGCCACTACCAGCGCTTAAATTGGACCGAACCCACGGTGACCGAACGCTATCCCTGGGTCATGGCCTCAGACGTCCTCTACGAAGGCCGGCATCCAGAACAAATCGCCGAGGCCCTGCTACGCTTTGTCGCTCCAGGCGGCCATCTTCTATTGGCCGATCCAGGCAGGGGTCAATTGCAACGTTTTGTCTCCCTTATGGAGAAAAATGGCGCTAAAACTGAGCTTTTCCCGCAAACCCTGCCCCCCCATTATGGTCGAAAAGAACTTGAAATCAGAGAGGTTTTCCTATTTCACTTTCGCCTGGCATGAAAATATTACGCGCAACGACAATAGAGTCTTTATCTCCTGCGTTAGATTTTGTACGAAGCCCCAATAAGATTACTTTGAATCTATACCCACGAGCTTGGAATAAAGGACTTGGAAAAGGAGCATATATGGGAAATTTCCCATTGAATGGTAATTATCTAAATACGCTGAAATCAGAATGGCTTAGGGTCCTTGTTATCTATATTTTTTCCGTTTTCCTTTTGGCCACAACTTTGGCCAAGGCACTTACATAAGAGGCAATTATTTATGAATAAGCTTGAACTACCAGAAATAGAAACTCAACTGTTCTATAGTAATATGACTCTAACCTATAAAATCAAAAATTTAATAGAAGTTTTGGCCGCCCCCCTCATCATTCTTCTTTCAGTATTCTCTTTGTCTATCACATTAAATGAGGCCCATAGTTCACAGGCCCCGGCCGAAAAAAAATCTGTGCAATTGGTGAAAGTCGAAGAAAAAAGTTTTGCTGACCAACTGATTTATCCCGCCCGCCTTGATTACCAATCCAAAGCGCTCCTTCGCTCGCCTATTGCCGGTGAAATTGAATGGCAAGGTGTTGGGCCGGGAAGCTCGGTAAAAAAGGGTCAACTCCTCGCCTTGATAAAAAATAACGATCCACTTTTTAATTATAGGGCCGCAAGAGTCGTCTCCAGTATGGATGGCATGTTGGCAGAAACTAAAGTAGGCAATCTGTCCGAAGTGGCCAAAGAACAACCCGTCGCCATTTTGGTTCGTCCAGATCAAATTTTAGCGACCATTGAAATCCCGGCCGAAAAACTGTCTCTCTTTTCTAATAAGAAAAAAGGAGATTTATTTGGAGAATTAGAGCTGGAAGGAATGGTCAATAAGCTTCCGCTTAAACAACACGGACTCGTTCCTTATGTGGACCCGGCAACAGGGACGGCAAAGGACGAATTTTTTGTGGAATTAAATTTAAAAAATGCAGCAGAAAAAGAGTTAGTCTTGGCCGGAAGATTGGCGCGCGCTCATTTTAAAGGCCAAGAAATTAATGGATTAGTGGTGCCTGAAAGCAGTCTCAATTTCAAAGGCCGAGATACCTATGTTGGAGTGGTCGAAAATAATATTTATCGCCGCAGAGTCATTGAAGTTGCCAGCAAAAAAGATGGATTTGTTTTAATTAAATCCGGATTAAAAAAAGATGAAATGGTGGTGACCCGAGCGAGTGGCATGGTCAAAGATGGCTCAAGCGTTGAGATCATTAAAAACTAATTTGATAGGAATTGAGTAAAATGCTTCAGCAAGCCTACAAAAGTCCCTTTCGCGTTTACCTATGCTTTGCCCTGTTAGCATTGCTAGGCATTGCCGCTGGTTTTAATTTACCAGTTTCTCTCTATCCTAATACCAATCGCCCAACTATTTCTGCTGGTGTCAATTTTGGTGGACTGACCAGCAAAGAGTTTTTAGAAAATTACGGTTTCGCGATTGAATCGGCCTTAAAGAATATTCAAAATCGACAAATCAAGAGTGAAAAAGTAACGGCGGAGTATAACAATTCTAACGTTGAATATACTGTCGACTTTGGCTGGGGCGTGGACCCCAAAGAAGCTTTGCGCGAAGTCGAAACAATCATGAATAGTAAAAGCGGTCAGTGGCCAAAAGAAGTCCGCGACTCCTTGTGGGTCAATTTTTGGTCGCGCTCTTCAGGCTTCGTGGCCATTAGTTTTTATAGTTCAAAACGAAGTTTGAGTGAAATTTACGACGTCCTCAATCCAGAATTTTTTCCCCGGTTGCAGGCCTTGCAAGACGCCCAGGAGGCCAGCCTTTGGAATCCTGAACAAAAGGAAATCCGCCTCACCCTCAATTCAGAAATGATGGCTTTGCATGGCCTTTTTCCCCGCGACGTGGAAAATGCTATTGCCGATGCCAAATTGTCGTTGCGCGCGGGAAAAGTTGAATTGCCAGACTCAAGTTTACAGATTCAAGTTCCTAGAGAACTTAATTCAGTTGAAGATTTAAAATCAGTGTTGGTCCGCACTCCTGAACAAAAGTTGATTCCGCTCAAAGATATTGCACAAATTTCCCTTGAAAATCCATCCGAAGGCGAACGCGTATTTAAAACTTCGGGCAATAAAAGTCTTATCCTCTTTGCCACGCCGAAAAGTGGCGCGAACGTGAAGCGTTTAGCTGAAGATATTCTAAAAATTAGCGATGAAGTCATGACCAAATTGCCAGAGCAATATAAAGACATTCAATTTAAAGTTCTTGTCGACCCCAGCGAATTTATTCGCAATTCGGTAAACAATGTTTTTAAAGAAGTCTTTTTGGCCGCCTTTTTGGCCGTCATCGTTTTATTTTTATTCGTGGGAAATATACAAAATACCATCACTGCTGCCCTGGAAATTCCACTCAGCATGATTTTGGCCTTCATTTTAATGAAAGTTGCCGGCATTAATATCAACCTCATCAGCTTAGGTGGTCTGGCGCTATCGGCGGGTATGAACGTCGACGCTTCCGTCGTCGTTATGGAAAATATTTTTGTCGCCCTAGAAAAAGTTAAACACCGCCTCACTCCGCGCGAAGCCAATATTCTAGTCTACAAAGCCGTAAAACAAGTTATTGGCCCAGTCATTGGAAGTACCATTGCGTCCCTCGTCGTATTTCTGCCACTGGCCCTCACCAAAGACCTCACCAACGCGGTGTTGGGGGACTTGGCCTTGACAGTGGTTTTTTCTCACGGCTTGTCGGCCATCGTCGCTTTATTTTTAGTCCCCACCATCCGCCTTCACTTAATTAATCTCAAGGGAGGTATAGAGCGCGTTCATCATGCTCCTATTGAAAAACCATTAAAACATTTTGAAAATTTTTATGCCTCCCTCTTAGATCGTTTCCTTAATTTCAAAATTCTTTGTGTTGCTCTTCCTTTCGTTATGATGGTGCTGCTCGCTGGTCTCTTGTATTTTGGAATCCCTAAGTTGCCTAAAGAAATTATCGGCATGCCTGATACGGATTGGATTATTTTAGGCGTGAACACCGTTGATACCAATTCCATTAAGGCCATGGAAAACACCACGGACGAAATTGAAGATGAGTTATTGCAAAAATTTGGCGCAAAAGTTGATTATACCTTTGTGCAAGTACAAAGAAAAAATAATGGCACCATCATGGCGCGCTTAAAAGATAAGCGGGACATGGAAGAAGTATGGAAAAAACTAGAGGCCCATTTCAAAAATACTCCGACGTTGCGCTATTTTGTTGTTCCCTGGAATCCGGCCGAGCTCCCACTTCCAAATCCGCCCTCTATGGAAATAAGTATTAAGGGTGGCGAAGTTAGCGACCGCGCCCTCCTGTCACGGGAGCTGGTGCGATTGCTTGATGAAAATGAAGTTTATCCTAACGTGTGGGATGAGCCATCTGGAGTACGACCTGAAGGAATTTTATTTCACCCCCATCAAGGTCAATTAATTGCGGCCACTAGTAATGGGGCCAGACTTAATCCACTTGATATTGCAGATATGGTTAGGGTGTACTCCGAAGGCCGTTCCGCCGGGTTTATCTCCGAAAAAAATAAAACCTTTAATATTGCCATGGATTATTCCAAAAAAGATTTAGCTAGCATGGCGGATCTTGGCGCTCTTCCTCTCAAATTAGGAGAAAAAATCATCCCATTAGCGGCCTTAGGAAAAATAGAAAGGCGGGAAATTGATTTTGGAGTGGTTCGCACTGACAACATGGAAATCACCAAAGTTATCGCGCGTGTGAAAAAGGGCGATGAGCAAGCACGACCAACCCTTTTGGCCAAGGCCAAAGCGATTATCGCTGAATTTCAAAAAAATGATTTAAGTAAGCTAAAGCTCTCTACCGCTCCAACTATTTTCTTCGAAGATGCAGACCATGAATTAACTAAATCCATTGAGCAGCTTCTGTTTAGTATTGGAATATCCATCGCTCTAATTTTCTTTGCCCTCTATATGCAATTTGGTTCAGTCGTTCAAACCTTGATCATTCTATCAGCAATTCCAACTGGACTGATTGGCGTGGTCATTTCTCTTTTAGCATTCAAAAGCACTCTAAGCCTTAATTCAAGCCTTGGAGTTATTTTACTTAACGGTATTACTGTGGCCAATTCAATCATGTTGGTGGATCTCACCCTCGAACTTGTTGGCCAAGGTTACTCTCCTAAGGAGGCTGCCATATTGGCCGCGCGAAGACGTCTAAGACCGATTTTAATTACCAGCCTTACGACTATTCTTGGAATGATTCCAATTGCTCTTGGGATGGGGGAAGGTGGAAAAATTCTGGCCCCACTCGGTGTGGCCGTTGCTGGCGGGTTGTGGTTCTCGATGATTTTTACTTTGTTCGTCGTACCTGGCCTAGAAATTTTAGTTCTCAAGAAAAAGGAAGAAAAGTACCACGCACCTGAAGTACCTGAAGTACCTAAAGAATTACCTAACAATGAAGATGGTCATTCACTATGGCAATAAATAGAGCTTCTATTTTTTATGTTGGCGCCTTGATCGCTGTCCTTTTAAATGGCCCTAGCATTCAGGCCTCAGAAAATAAGGCCGGAAATTTTATTTCCTTTCGGGATGCTTTTTCGCGCATGATGGATAATGATTTCGGTCGCCGATTGGGCCTCGATAACGTCGAGCGAGTAGAAGCACTTAAATGGGAATCCTATGCACAATTTTTACCTTCAGTCACATTAAGTGCCAGCAATAATCGCAATAATCAATTCGATCCCACCACGCGCCTACTCAACACCACTGTCAATTTAGGTCTATGGAGAAACGGTGTGGATTATCTTGGAATCCGACAGCAAGATCACAACATGGCCAGCGCGCAGAGCGGCTCGTCCATGGAAAATCTGCGAGCAGAAAAACGCACGACCAAAGTTTTATTTGATTATTTGTGGCGTCGACAGGTCTTAACAGTTCGTCGCTCCATTGCCGATGCCAGAAAGGAAATCGTGCAGCTTACCAAAGCGCGTTTTGAGCAGGGTTTGGTGCCTGAGCAACAAGTCTTGGCCGCCGAGCTGGATTTAGAAAATGCTGAAAGCCAATTCACCTTTGCACTGCAAGACTTGCAAGATTCCAAGGTTGAAATTGAGCGAAGTATTGGCCCCATGGCGCTTGATCCCCTGGCGGAAGCCTATTTACATTCAAAGTCCGAAGTTGAAAAAAGCACCTTACCTGCGCTTGAACAAGACTGGCCCTACCTGACAGTTTTCTCCAGCAATAAAATTAAACGCCTGGTTGAAGAAAACCCTGATAAAGAAGCCAGGCCAGACTACCAGCAATTGCGACGGGCCAATGAGGCCAGTGAATTAAGTGTTCTTCGGGCCAAGGGAAGTTTCTTGCCTGTCATTGATTTTCAAATGCAACGAAACCAAACCACCTTCAACGCGACAGGAAGGCGTTTTGATGAGACTACTTATGCTTTAACACTTACTGCCCCCCTATTTGAAAATTTGGGAGATTACGTGGCCTATAAGCAAAGTGCTTACAATAATTTGGCCGCACGCTATCAGCTTCTTGAGTTTGACCAAAAGTTCACGGCCGATTTCTCTGCCAAGAAACTTATTTTAGAAAGAGGCCTAGAGCGGATGCAAGCGCGCGAACAAATTCTCAAAAAGGGTGAAAGATTGTTTAAAGTCATGCGCGCGCAATATTTAAATGGAAGGCAAAATTACCAGGAGCTTGCCCTGGAACAAGAGCGTTTTTTTAATTCGAGTTTAAACTACCAGCAAGGATTACTAGAATTGCACAATGCCTTAGTGGATTATTGCCACGCCCTTGGCAGGACAGTCAATCGCTGTCTTGATAATTAGATCTTTTATTTAATCTTCGTAATCGAGATCGCTATTGTAGCAATACTCCCGATGTTGACGAATAAAACTGATAAGCATTTCTTGATATTTTACTCGCATGTCTTGCAGAATTAAGGTTTCCTTGGCGACGGCATAATTTAGTGTATCCTGGCGAAGTCCTTTTTCATGCCAAAACTCACCGAGGGATTGCCAAAAACTTTCTTTGTATCCAATTTTCTTTTTTTCTTTTTCATAAAATTCAAGTAATCGAGTAAATGCGCCTTCCACAAGAGGAGAATCAAGCAGTTCACTACTTCCACTCCAACTTGGGAAAGTTATAAATTTAATGACATCACGAGACATCAAACCTTGGCGACGGTATTGGGCCATTTGCTCCTTTAAAAGTTCATCAGGAGTTTTCTCCTCACTCAATGCTTCATAACCCAATTTGGCCAATGGCCAGCCATTAGAGGCCAAGGCATAGGCGCTATAAGCGTGGGCGCCCACTGTTCCTGGTGCAACGGTAAGACCAGCAAACGTCACACTTCGACCGGCAAAATAAAGACTGCGAATGGCCATTCCGCCGGCGGCAAGACCTGCAACGGAAGACACAACTTCCGCCACGTCCGAAACATAATGAGCATCTTGCATGGCCGAAAGTGTGTCCTTCGTTAGGTCCACGGTACGACGGGCAAGCTTTAATTTATCGCGATTTTGCTCTAATAATCCTTCAAGAAATTGCTGTCTTTCCAAAAGCGCCTTGCGGGTCGGGCGGCACAATATGGGGCCTCCAGGTCGGGCATATTCCCGAGCAATATTATCATTAAGCCACTGAGCTTCTGCCCGTCCACTCAATACACTCAAAATAATAAGTGATAATCCCAATAGATTTTTTAGTGTTAAATTTGTATAGACTTGAAAACTCATACTTCACCTTCCAAACGGCCCCCAAAAAACACCATCATTGTAGGGTATAAAGGCAAAAATAGGTTGTTGGCCTGTAAAAGTTACAGCCTGACAAGATCTAGCAACTATTAACAATCTTTGCCCTAAAATCAATCTCCTTTAAGTACCCAAAATTTGAAGTACAATAAATCATGCGTATATTGCTAGCAGAAGATGACTTGGATGTGCAATCAACCACGGTTGAGATCATCAAACTTGAGTATGATTGCGACATTGTGCTCGCCAATAATGGCCAAGAGGCCATGGATATCCTCTCTAAAGACACCCAATTTGACCTCATCATTTCCGACCATAATATGCCGCAAAAAACGGGTGCTGATCTCTACAAATTTGTGAGGCAAAAAAACATTGCCGTCCCTTTTATGTTATATTCTGCTCGAGGTCTGCATGAAATTAGTGACTTCAAGACCCTCATGGTGGATTTTCCCGGAAACTGTTTTTTAATGAAGCCAGCTTCCGGAGAAGAAATTTGGGAAATGATCGAGTTTGCCCTGAATCCACCTCCTGCCACTCAATCTGCTAAAGACAATGAAATAAAATCCCATGAGAACCAGAAATTCATAGGCCATCCTTGTGAGGACTATTTAAAATTCAACAAAACACCTTGTGATATCTATTTAAAATTGGCCGAGAATAAATATGTCAAGATTGTGAATAAGGGCAGTATTAATAACTACGAGGTTATTCAGAAATATCAATTAAAGGGCGTACCCAAACTCTTTATAACAGAGAATGATTTTGAACACTTTAAAAAGGCCACGGTCGCCATCGCCACGGCTACCTTGACCCAAAAGGAGAAGTTTCCCCTCCACCTCCAAGTTAAAAATTTGTCCGATGGACATCGCGTTTTCCGTCAAGAACTTAGGCAGCTCGGAATCAAACCCGAGCTGGTGGATTTGGCCAACGCCTCAGTTAAACAGACCATGAATTTATTAGCAAAGAATCCAATGCTGGAAGAATTAATTGGCAGCCTCATTAGTAGCTCAGACAAATTATATGCTCACTCTCTCTTGACCGCTTATTTCGCTTACATCATTGCATCCCAAACGAAATGGTCCAACAGCCAAACTTTTGAGAAACTAAATGCTGCATCCTTCTTGCACGACTGTCTTTTGGAAGATGAAGCTTCGGTTGAACTTGAATTTATGACAGAACTCGACATTGAGGAAATTTCGTCTGATTATTTTAATCATCCAGTTCTCACGGCCGATTTAGTGGGTAAAATTAAGTCGCTTGATGGTGATATCGCCACCATCATTTTACACCACCACGAATGGCCCGATGGTTCAGGATTCCCGCGTAAACTAAGTGCATCTCAACTAAGCGGATTGTCGGCCATTTTTATTTTGGCCCATCACTGTTCGGTTAGAATTATTCGTTTTGGTGCCACAGATGAGGTTCGAAAAGAAATCATACGTGAATTTGCCGATCGATTTAGTCACGCCAGTTTCAAGTCCGCTTGTGAAGCATTATACTCGATCATTAAACCTTGATAACTTTTTATGAAAAAAAAGGGCCTCCCGCAGGAAGCCCCTTTTGGCATTAAACAACTACGATTTCTTAAGTTCGCAATGATCACCTTTACATGATCCTTTTTCGCCTGTGCACTGCTTGCATTCATTTTTGCAGCAGGATTTATCGCTTTTACATCCCTCTGTCTGGCAAGTATGACTATGACCTTTGCAACCAGGAGACTGAGCACAGCCTACACCGACGATTAAAAGGGTTGAAAACATGGCGGTCTTAAAAATTGTTTTAAACATAAAAACTCCTCAATTAAAAATTAGCAAAATTAAAAATTAGCAAAAAAAAAATTAGCAAGATTAAGAAAATAAACTAGGAAAGAAATTGAGGTAGTGGTGGGCGCCATGGCAATACAACCACATCTTTGATTAATGAAACCTGAATTGGAATAAAATTTCTCTTTAACACTCGAGGAGCTAAATTTGGCGTTGGGTCCTGAGAAAAGAATAAAAAAAACGTACCACAACATAGACTCCGGCACATTGGAGCACCGCTGGAGCTAGATTTTTTTTCTGAATTAGTCGGGGAAAATCCCGAAGCCTTTTTTCCAACAGAAGCAACCTGCCCTGAATTTTGATGAAAGGGGCAATCTTCAGAAGTGTTGACTTCAACTTTGGACACGACTTTATCTGACTGGCAACAAGCACTCATACCTGGCAGGCGGTGTGACAAAAGCGTAATAGTCAGGAATATGGCCAACAGCTGGGGCCAACAATGAGCAAGTTCTTTACGCTTTATTTTATTTAAGTAACGGTCCATAGCTCGATTTTATCGGTAATAGGGCATTTTAACCAAGTCAAAACTTGGTCAATTTATTATAATAACCATTCTATATTACTAGGTATGAGCACTTTTCCACGACTTAGGACTGAGTATGCTGGGGGCAATCTACTATGAACGATCAATTACTTGTTTTGGCCATTCCGGGCTTTCTTGCCCTTATGGTGATTGAAATCCTTTGGTGCTATAAACACAAACTTCCCTACTATCGTTTCAACGATTCCATGGGAAATTTGACCAATGGCCTAGGGCAGTTGTCTGCCGGTATCGTCACGCAACTTTTCTTTCTATGGTGCTATCAACAAATGTTGAATGTCATTCCTTGGCGCTGGACTCAGCCAATCTGGCCGGTTTGGATTGGGGCCTTTGTTTTTCAAGATTTTTGCTACTATTGGTTTCACCGCGCTAGCCATCGCATTAATTGGATGGTGGGAAGCCACGTCGTTCACCATCAAAGCGAAGAGTACAATCTCTCTGTGGCCTTAAGGCAGAGTTGGTTAACGCGAGTTTATGGATGGTTTTTTTATCTTCCGATGGCGATTGCGGGTATTCCAATCGAAATATATATTTCCACTGCCGCCATCAATTTGCTATTTCAATTTTGGGTTCACACTCGCTTGATCGATCGATTGGGAATTCTGGAGTTTATAATAGTCACTCCTTCCCATCACCGGGTTCACCACGGAAAAAATTATCCCTACTTGGACACAAATTATGCGGGCGTTTTTATTTTTTGGGATAAGTTATTTGGAACTTTTGCAGAAGAGAAGGCCGACAACCCTGTTCAATTTGGCACAGTGACTGCTGTTCACAGCTGGAATCCGCTTTGGGCCAACCTCCGCTATTATGTGGACTTGGCCAAACAGACAAGCCAAACGCAAAGCTGGAAAAATAAAATCAAAATCTGGTGGTCGGTTCCTGAATGGAAACCTGCAGACGTGAAACCAATTCCAAAACCCACGGGACGTTACGACCACAAACGCCAAAGGCCCACCAACATTTTAATCGTTTGTCAGTACGCCCTTTGCCTTGGCATCTTTCTCTTTGCAAGTTACGCGAAAAATGGATTGGAATTTTTGCAAAATTCAATTTTGGCATTCTTGATCCTTTGGGGTCTTTCCAATATTGGCGGCCTATTAGACGAACGCCGCTGGGCGCTCACCTCTCAGATTCTTTGGCTATTTAGCTTGGCGGGGACTTGGTACTACTATTCTTGAGGGGCTTCGCTTAATTTCAAATCTCTGGGCGAACAATGGTAGGATTGCTCATAGCTGGTGAGTAGATTGTATTTCAGAATACACCAAAGGGCAGAAACGCCATCCTTCCAACCAATTTTTTTGCCCTCTTCGTAAGTTCGCCCAGCATAAGAAATGGGCACTTCATAAATCCTGGCGCCAGGAAACTTGGCAATTTTGGCCGTCATTTCAGGTTCAATCCCAAAGCGCTTGGAGGTGAGAATCATATTTCTGATCAAAGGGCCTTTGAACACTTTGTAACAAGTCTCCATATCTGTCATGTTGAGATTAGTAAAAACATTAGACATGAAAGTTAAAAATTGGTTTCCAAGATAATGCCAAAAATATAGCACGCGAGCACATTCACCTTTAAAGCGTGAACCATAAACCACATCAGCTTTGCGATCCAAAATCGGCTTAAGAAGAACTGCATAGTCTTCCGGATCATATTCCAAATCGGCATCTTGAATAAGGACAATATCACCTGTCGTAAGAGAAAAACCTTTGGTTAGAGCAGCGCCCTTACCTTGATTTATGGGCTGAAAATGCACGCGAACGTGGTCGCTTTGCAATTTAGGTAAAACTTCCCGCGTTCCATCCTTAGAGCCATCATCTACCAAAATAATTTCATAGTCGGTAATGGGTGAAGGCAAATTACTGGCGACCTTTTCCACTTTTTTGACTAAAATACCGACAGTTTCCTTTTCATTGTAGACGGGGATGACAATGCTTAATTTCATCTTTACCTTCATAGGGGGAAACCCTTTTTATTATTGTTTTACCAGTGTGCGCTTTTTTTAAGAAGGCCCAGGTTAAAGTAGAACCTTTTGAATAATCAATTCGCTAACCAAAAGCTCGCCCAAATTAGGCACCATTGTTCCTCTTTTTTTGCCTCAAGTAAACCCGAGGAAAGAGTTTATTGGCAAATACTTTTCTTCCTCGCCCTAATCCTGCTCTTTCTTTGGCCTCTAAATACGCCTTTTATTTGCGATGAACCAAAACTTATTGATTTGGCCTTTGAAGCCAACCGTCAAGGAACTCTTCCCATGCATGGCCTGCTCGGGACAAAGGGAAATGTGTATGGCCCCATGGCCATTTGGTTCTATCAGTTGCTCCTTGGGCTCTCGCACAATATTTTTGTTATCACATTGCTAAAATCTCTTATAACAACGGGGCTACTGCTCTATGCACTTAGTCGCATCCTCGACGCTTGGGAACTTGATCGGCGCGCCCTTGTCCTCACACTCTTGTCTCCCTATATATGGTTTTACCAGCGCAATTTATGGGATAATTCTCTCAATTTGGTATTTCTTTCTTTGGCGGTTGGCCCTTACCTGCATTTTTTAAAGGCCCCCAATCGAAAACTTTTCTTTGTTATCTTTCTGACGCTCACCATGGCCTTTTTAACTCACCTGATGAGTATTCCCATTATTGCGGGTCTAACTTTACATTTTATTTGGCGACGAAGGGACTGGATCAAATCTCATCCGTGGACCCTGCTCGCAGGGTCCGCCATTTGTTTATTGTTGGCCTCAGGTTATTTACACTATTTTCTCACCCATCGCCAGCCAACTCCTGCCACAACCTGGAGCGTGCGAAGTTTGCTCTTTCCTCTCCTGGCGGCCAGACAATGGACCGCCTATGACTTCAATTACTTCTTAGAAAAAAATTGGCAACAATCTGGCGTGCTCACGCTTGTTACTGGATTAACCACCGGCGCCTTTTTCTTTTTTGCTTTGGGCATTGGGAGTATCCGTCGACATTTGAAAATGCCTCAATTTTCTGAACAGGCCTCACTGGTTTTATTACTGCTCGTTATGCAACTTCTCTTTGCCTGGAGCATGAATTTAAAATTTCATCCCCATTATCACAATGCTTTTTTTCCAGTGGCATTTACTTTGGTGGCACTAGGAATAGATCAGTGGAATTATCTTCTGGCCCATCAATTAAAAAATCTACCCAAAATCGCGCTGTGGGAAAAATTCCCCCTCCTGCTGGCCTGTTTGTTACTTATCTCGACGGCTTCCATTAGTTATAAAATTCAAATAAACAACGGCAGCCGCAGCATTCGCCACGGGCCGACTTCACATAATTTATGGCAATTGGCCAAAGCTGCGATGGCACAGCAAGAATCCCTGCTCATTGCCCCGGGGCCCACTCATCCTTCCCAATTTCCAGAGGAGATTTTGATTCTAAGAAAACTAATTCACGACCCTGTGGCCTTAGGAACAAGAGCAGCAGTTTATAGCACGCCGATGGAAGTCCAATATACTGAGCCTTCCAATCCACAGAGTGGTGAGATTGAGATAAAGAAAAGGCAAGCTCCCTAATCTTCTTCAAAAATTAATTCGGAGTGACTAGGATCGGCAAGCATTTCTTCTAGATTTTCGACCTTCTTTTACGGGGCCACTTCTCTCTTATTATGTTCTTGTTCTTGCTCCCCTGATTTGTTTTCTAACTTGCCAACTGAGGGGTTTAAATTCCAATTGAGGTTTTCTTCCCAAGCAAATTTTTGGGGGCCTTGGATTTTATCATTGTTTTCAATGATAAAAGATTCACCAGATTTAATTTTCTGAGTCATACCATTTTTAAGTTTGACTTCAATTTCCCCTTCTTTGACATGCAACCATATGGGTCTTTGGTTGGCCTTTGATTCAGCAGGGGTGCCCGCAAAGAACTCAGCTTTTTTTATGGAAATAACGGCGCCATCAACATTGAGATGGAGATGGGGCACTGCTTTCTCGCCTGAATCACCCACATTAAATATACTGCTTCCCTTGGCCAAAGAAAGAGAAGGAACGGTCACCACATTGTCTTCAGATATTTTTATTTCCACATGATCTTTTAATTGTACTTCACCTTGAGAAAAAACCTTGAGATTGATTCCACCGAATAATTTGATTAAGGCCAGTGAATTTTCACCAGTCTTTAAGACTTGTCCTGCTTTGAGGGATGGCAATTTTACGATGTTTTTACCATCTAAAATTCCCTTTCCCGTGAGGTATTGTAAAGTGCCAATGGCATTCTTGGATCCCCTTTCGCCACTTCTGGAATTTATCTTTTGCAATCGGTCTTCCATGCTTTTGTTGCGGTCGCTGACCCAGCTCGAAGGCGACCCCAAGCTGCTCGAGCGAATTATCACAATTTGACCAGGCACGGATGCTTGGCCATTAGAACTTGGTGCACCTGCTCCACTTGAAACATCTCCTCCTTCTAGGGAAAAAGATGTACCCGTAGACCCGCTGGCCGGTCTTGCTTGAGGAGGTTGAGAATTGGTTCCTAATGGTGGAGGTGAACTATTTAGATTTCCTATAAAAGGAGAAGAATTACCAGCTCTCGCATTTTGCTGTGGATTGACCGTTGGAATCGGAGTGGGAGGCGGTGGCGGAGGTGGCGGTGGGTTTTGCGACCCCTGTCCAGCTGGCCCTAAAGAATTTTGCGGGTCCATGGTATTGCTTCTTCCTGTCAGAGAGGATGAAATTCCCGAACCACTGGCCAACAGTGATTGCATAAAAATTAAATTAAAAAAGATGGCATGATAGAAGTTATTTTTCATGGGCGGACCTTTTGGGCATTTATATTTTTATTGGGTGGCAATCGATTTGGAATACCTGGAGGTGTTGGAGGTCTGGCCGCGGGAACATTTCCTCTTCCCTTTTGATATTGCATAAATGCTTCTTTGTCTTTTTGAATTTGCGGGTCAGACTCAAACAGCTGATGCAAGGAAATTCCACTGCCTATTTTTAAAAATTGTTTTTGAGCGACACCCGGTAAGGATTCAAGTTTTAATCTCTGTGCATCCCCTTCACCTTCAAAACCCAAGGTATAATTTTTTCCATCGCTTTGATCGGTCACCTTTATTGTTCCCTCATCCACATTTTCAATTTTACCTCTAAACACCTTTTCACAAGGCTTTCTAAGTGGGCCACCGCGAGTTTGGGCAATTTTAAAATCAGGGGCCGGGCACTTTTCTAGCACAAAATTTCCCCCGGACCTTTTTTGTATTTGGGCAGACCAAGCATTGCGATTGGCATCAAGCTGCTCGCTGACAAAGGTCTGGTTTCCTCTTCCCGCTTGAGGCCGTGGCAAGGCCTCGGGCAATCCGTCGCGCAAACTGCGATTTGATTCGTTAGCAGAACGTCCAAAAGAAGGGCCCTTACCCTGCCATGAACCCACAATATAACCAAACATAAAAAGAATCACACCGACGAGCAGATAAATGATTTGATCTTTATTCAATTTAGACATTGTTTACTTTCCTCACTACTGACAGCACAAAGTTCCTGCGGTGGTATTGGTACTACAGCCACCAAAATATTCTACTGGGGAAGTTGCTCCATAACCACAGTTATACCAATTACACCAATTCCCCCAGCTGTCCTGCTGATTCGGGGCACAGACTCTCATTGGAGTCGCCGCACCGCAATAATATCCGCCACCCCCGACAGGTGTGACATAGCAATTGTTAGGACCTCCACCGTTATATTCTAGCTCCTCATCAGTCCAGTAATGAAATCCGGGAACAACAGAGCCGCGGCGGTTACGATATTCACTTACAGAACAAACGTGCCAGCCACTAGCGCAGAGATTGGCGCGATTGGCAAAGGTCTCAGACCCGTAGCAACCATACATGTCTGAACTAAAACCTTGCTGGCCCCAATACCAACTGGCACAGCCAGAAGCCGTACTGACAGCAATGGCTTTCCATTCCGAGCCATCACAGACGATGAGACCACCCGTTGCACCATCAAACAAGAGTAATCCTTCATTATTGCTATCGCAATATTCAGATGCCGTAGCGATTCTTATTTTTACTCTTTGGGAAACTTCCAAACTACCATTGATTCTCACAAGGTCATTATCAAACTCACCATAGATGAGTGGAGTTGCAGAATTACTATTTTCGATGACCAGGCGATTACTGATATCACCCATACTACTTCCGGCCTGGTATCCGATTACGATATTCCCATCGCCTGATCCCGAGAAATCGCCGAGTGCATAGGCGCCTAAAGCTGTATTTTGCGTTCCTTGCCAGCGAAGCATCGAGGCGGCACCGACAGCAGTATTATAGGAGCCGCCCACATTCTCATTGATGGCGCGAAATCCTACGCCCACATTTGCTTCACCTGTGGTATTGGCGGAAAGCGAAGCATAACCAATGGCCATATTTTCACCGCTACCGCCACCACCACTGTAGAGGGCCCATCCTCCAATTGCGATATTATGACTACTTGCTATTTGTCTGCCCGCGGAAGGACCTATACCTAAATTTCCGCTTCCCGTACTATTGGTGTAAAGGGCCTCTGGTCCAAGCGCCATATTTTCTCCACCACTGGTATTATTAAAAGCCGCCGCTCGTCCTAGTGCGACGATATCACTGCCGGTATAGTTGTAGGCCGCACTTGTTCCAATCGAAACGTTGCCACCACCAATGGTATTGCCATAATTAGCATAAGTCCCAATTGATATATTTTGTGCCGCTGATCCATCATTAAAGGAGAACCCTGCTGCGGTTCCAATAGAAATTTGATGATTACCACCTTGATTGGAATAACCGGCCAAGCTCCCAAGACCAATGTTATCGGAGCCAGTTGTATTATTCCAAAGAGAGACGTAACCAATCGCGATATTTGCATCACCCGTATAGTTGTTATAGAGAGGTCTATTACCCATCGCCACGTTAGAATTACCTGAGACTGAATAATACATCGCGAATGGACCAAAAGCTGCGTTATAACTGCCACTCACGTTGCCAGAAAGAGAATGGTTTCCTAAGGCCGCATTACTTTCACCGGTAGAAGTTAGCACCAATGAATTGACACCAACGGCGACGTTGTCACTGGCACCATTTTGATGAAGAGCGCGAAAACCAACCGCAACGTTTTGCATGCCGGAACCATTGTAAAGTAATGCTTCAGCACCAACGGCCGTATTGTAATTTCCACTGGTATTAAGATTGAGAGAACCATAGCCAACGGCTACGTTATAGGTGCCTGAGTCGTTATTATACAGTGAACTGGCCCCAATCGAAGTATTTTGCACAGTCAAGCCGTCAACATGGGCCACGCCCGCGTAATCTCCCACATAAATCGAATAATCGGCCGTTTTAACCACCGCTGGAATATTGCTGCCACTGCCACTGCCTGAAGGCCAGCCGCCTGAGATATCGACGCAATTATTTCCCGCCTCATCGCAAATTTCTGGCATCCAGAAAGAGCCGGCCGCTGTCACGCGCGCGAGCTCCGTAGGAGTTGAGTTGCGCCACACTTGCAGCGAGCCTGTGTGTTCGGCTGGACCTGTCACACTCAGCACATGGCGGCCCAATGCGTATGTGTCCATGGTGAAATTGTGGGCCACCGGACTGGTATCGTAGGCACCACCGTTAACCGTATAATTTATTGTTCGGTTGCTAGAGGCAACTTGCATAACATTGCCAAAGCGATGGCCAATCTCAAACTCACCGCCAGCAGCAATTTGCATTAGAAGGCCAGTTGTCCCAGGCCCCATATTGGAGATTGTCACAGCAGGGCGATTGGTCGCATTGCCTTGATCGATGGACAATTTACTTGCTGGCGAAGCCGTTCCGAGACCAAGATCCCCCTCAGCATCCAAAGTCATTTGGAGCACGTTGTTGGTGTAAAAATATTGCGAACCATTTTCACGCAACACATGTTCAATATTGCTGTTATTTGTCTGGAGGCTAAAACCGTCGCTAGCTCCTGAACCAGTGGTGCTGTTGGTGATATTCATCCCGGCAATAGTTGCACCTGCATCATGAATTGAAAGTTTGTAGGTAGGAGCAGAATGGCCAATGCCAACTGCCCCATTGTTAGCGACGATCATACGCTGGATGCCATTGGTCTCTAGTTGAATATTATTGGTAGTATTAGCAGCAAGAATTAAATTGCTGCTTGCCCCCACTATTCTAAATCCACTGGTGCCCGCATTTTCACCTCGAATGTTTAGCTCATTGCCAGTATGCCCCATCGCAATTTTTCTGTTAGTTACGATACGATCGCGGATTTCTAAATCGCTTGTTCCGCCTGCAGTATCAATCAGAACTCCAGTGTAATTCGTCCGATCTTCATGCACATGTAACAAAGCGACGGGATCAATTATGTTAATCCCCAAGTCTCCATGCTCATCAAGCACCATTTTCTCAGATGGGCCTTTGAAAAATCTGAGCCCTACTGTTGTTGTCGCCGACATAACAATTGCAGGGTCATTGGAAGGTAATCCAATGTCTCCATAAACCGATAAAGTATGGATTGGATTGTTCGTACCAATTCCAACAAAACCTGATGGAGCAATATAGATCCCTTCATTAGCCGTTGAGTCACCGTTAATCCAAAAACCATTCATGTTAAGCAACTGCGCTGCTGTGTGATTACCGAGATTATCCGCTCCGCTACCAGGCGCCTGCCATGTGGCCACGCCATTGGCATCCGAAGTTAGGACTCTGCCAGCGGCCTGGTTGCCGTCGACCATCCTTATATTACCCACCACGTGAAGCTTGCTGGTTGGAATCCCTACACCAATGCCGACATTACCACTTGAATCAATGCGCATTCTTTCAGCCGTGTTTCCAAATACTAAATGATCATAATCGCCATTGCCACCGGCACCAAGCCAACTTTTCTTGGTTAAGCCTGAGTCTGCAAAACCAATGGCCCCTGCATAATTCCCATCTCCATTACTGACATAACCCATACGAATGAGATGACCGTTTGGTAAATTAATTTTTATGGGTGTAGCGTCGCTACCAAATAATCCATCTCCCGTATAAGCACTAAAACTCGCTTGGGCCTGAATATTACCCGCGACGTCAAGTTTTGCATTAACTGTAGAAGTACCAATACCCAAACTACCTGAGGTATTTATAAAAAGTCCTTCACTGGCGGTGGTGTCGCCATTGATCCAAAAACCATTCATGTTAAGCAACTGGGCCGCAGTATGGTTGCCAAGGTTATCGGCTCCTGTTCCAGGCGTCTGCCAAGTTGCGACACCATTGGCATCAGAGGTTAAAACTTTTCCTGCCGCCTGATTGCCATCGACAATTCTCACATCGCCCTGAACGTGCAAAGTTGTAGTTGGCGCAATTCCGGCACCAACCTTTACTCTGCCAGTCGCATCGATCCACATTCGGGCCGTATCATTTGTGCTAAATGTGAGCGGTGCACTTTCTCTAACTTGAATTACACCACCACTATTGTAACCTACGGTCATTCCGTCTGAGGATAAAGAACCAGTAGTACTAGAAGTGTAATGAGTATAGGAAATACCATCTGCATTGGAGTGCAAATGAAGTTCCGCAATAGGTGCGACTGTACCTACGCCGATAAAACCATTAGCATCAATTTTCCCTAAAACAGTTCCACCACTATTCTGCCACTGAAGAAGGTCGGCAGTTTGGCCTGCTAGGCCTCTTATGATTTGTGCATTCCACCCCACATGTCCAGGGACAACTGCAAGGGAAGTGTTTCCAATTGTAGATCCACCACCAATCGCAGCAAAAGCTTCAGCACCTGTACCTGGTGAATTAACTCTTAACCGTCCAACCGAATCAAAGCTAGATAGAACTGTCCCACCGGGCGTTTGAATTTCCATTAAGCTGGCAGTTTGGGATGCATCGGATTTAAGAACAAGACCAGACACCGCCGGCGTCCCACCTGTTGTTATGTTTAATTTTGCTGGAACAGTTGAAGTTCCAATACCAACTTTCCCTGCCGTATCTATATATATACCTTCGCTCGCAGTGGTACCGCCATTGATCCATTGACCGTTCATATTGAGTAGCTGCGTAGCCGTGTGGTTGCCAAGGTTATCGGCTCCTGTTCCAGGCGTCTGCCAAGTTGCGACACCATTGGCATCAGAGGTTAAAACTTTTCCTGCCGCCTGATTGCCGTCTTGGAATCGCATTGTGCCTTCGACGTGGAGGGTGTTGCTGGCCGTGGTTGTTCCACCTATTTTGACGAAACCTGAATTATTGATGGACATGCGTCTAGTGCCATTGAGCGTAGTGTTGTTGGCGGCTGTATAGAAATTAATTTCTGTCGCCCCATTGAAAAAGGTCAAACCCCCGCCAATTTCGATGAGTGAGGTGCCGGCGCCAGTTGAGTTCATGGTGATCATGGCCTGACTTTCTTCGGCGTTGCTGTAGTGGCCCACATTTATCGTACCGACCTTAGGGGAATTATTTGTCTGGTTATCGCTCAGGCGAATTTGAGTGCCGAAGGGGCCAACGATGTCCAGTTGCGATGCCGGGTTAGCCGTGCCAATACCAACATTGCCATCTTCCCTGACTCTCAATAATTCAGTCGCGCCGTTATCTTTAGTAATCGTCAGCGCTTCGGTAGTCGCATCATTATTATTGTCGATATCGATTCGCAGACCAGTATTGGATTCAAGGTTGAATCCGGCCATGCTTAAATCTTGAGTCGCCGTATGATTGCCTAAATTGTCCCACAGGCCGGTGGACGCATCGACGCAATTGGCCCCGCTTTCATCGCAGTATTGGGGCGCCATCACGCGACCATCATCCCGCACTTGGAAGAGTGGCCCCAGCAACGCATCTTGAATCAAGAGCGAACTGGTCCCACTGGTGATGCCTTCAGCCACAATGTGCACTTTTCCACCCGGAGTCACTGTCCCCACGCCTAAGCGACCAGCGCCATTCAAAATCATTTTAGTCGTTGCCGCGCGATCGCTCGTCCCGCTCGCTCCTGAAGTGGAAGTTTGAAAAAGAATACTTGAATTGGCCGAGCCTGTGCTTGTACCAGATTGCAAAAGAAGATTGCCACCGCTTCGATCTAATGAACCGAGCGTGGCTCCACCGGCGCTAAGAGTAAAATTACTTCCTGCCGTATCAGCGGTGCTATGCCTTTCTAGGCCAATTGTTCGCGCCGCATTCCCGTTGAGACCTAAAGTCATGGTTGGCGCTGTGGTTAAAATACCAACATTGCCGGAATTCGCAGCGTAAACGACATTCGAAGGGCCACCGCCCGAACCACTTAAGCTTGTGTCTGGCCCCGAACTACTTGCAGGACAGTTGGTTCCATCTTCAAGACAAACATCTTTGGTTCCCACGGTGAGCGCTCCCTCAACATTGAGGTCTCGTTTGATAATCACGTCGCCATCACTTTGCACAATCAAGCGATCGAAACCATCAGTCACGTCGTGAAGAATAAAATCACCATCGTTTAATAAAACAAACTCGCGATCAATATTGGTTCCATCGCTAGTGTGAGCAAAAGAAAGTCCACCATGGGCGGACACATTTGTGTCGTCGTAGAGAAAATTCAGCGAGTTTTGGTGAGGCATATTGATGGATCGTCCAGCATCAAAAAATGGAATTTGATTCGCGCCATAGCCGAGATTGACGGCCACTGTGCCTGTATTAGTAATATTTCCTCCAGCGCCCACCATACCTGTACCAAGTGTGAGCATCGTAATGCCACTACCAGAACCTGCACTACTGCCAACCAAGTCGTCGGCAAAAATAAAATTGCTTCCATTCCATTTAATCACTTGCCCAGCTCCCGCTCCTGAACCATTCAGTTTAGAGAGAGTCACAGCGCCATTGGCTATTTTGGCAGTCGTTATTCCGTTGTTGGCCACCGTAAAGGTAATCGGCACCACGCTCTGAGCACTGGCGCTAGAAATTACCAAATCATAAACCAGATCCGCGACGAACTGAGGGCTCGGCAGTGTCGAAAAAAATACCACAATTTGGCTTGCGGATTTGCTCTCAATCGTAAGATTTCGATTGAGACTAGGCCCAGTGACTTTCAAGCTCGAGATTGATTGCAAATTTTTTCCCTGCAAGATAAGCCTATTGTTGTTAACTGCGACAGTTTCAATACTAAATTGACCCTGGTTCCCCTGCGTTTGAGAAACCACTTGCTCGCCTAAGCTTATCTTGCCCTCTTTGGCACAACCGGAAAGAAGGCCAAGCAAAATAAAAATCCCAAGCAAAAGTTTGGACGATTTACAAACAGGGCCAGCCTCGTTTTTAATTTCAACAATTGATTTGTTTTTTAATGGTGATACAGCTAAATTAAACAGGCCAAACCTCGCGGTTAATACTGCTCTTGTCTCTTGTCGTCCTAAAATCTAAAAAAATACAATTTTTTAGCCCTGAGGTGTTCAGCAAAAAGCAAATATTTCCCTTATTTTAGGCCTGTTTCGACCAATTCCATCGAAAATTAAAAAATGTTGGAGTTTAGCTTAAATATTAAGCATTTCGACGTTTTTCATAAGTCATTGATTTCTTACTATTGCAATGAAGGGGGGGGTGAATGCCTCAAGTTAGGGGCAACGATGATTTTTTGATGAGTTAGGGCCTATTAAAAAATGACTTCACCCTAGTTAGAAAATATTCGGTTGGGTAGCAACTACCATTGAGCAAAAGAGCCCTGCCCAGCAATGATGATCGCCAAAATCAATAACAAGGCAATTTCCACTGACGATAAAAAACTGCGCCCTGACCCATTCATATAACATCCGCAAAAATTGGATAATATTTCATTTTTTTTTAACGGAATTAATTGCAAAAAGCTAGCTCGACTTTTATTTGTGTATTTTTTTCATGCTACCTATTTTTATTTTTTTCGGGCGAAAAAAGGTAGTGCCTATCGATCGTTTTTTCAAAAAACATATACTCGTTAAATAAAGCATTCATTTCATCCTACAGTATTACTTCTCAATCATTGTGGTTGTTTATTAATTAAAAAGGGGTTTCTATGAAAAGAATTTTAATTGCTACTTTGTTATCTACTTTTTCGCTACCTGGTTTTGCTGTTTCAAAGTACATCTGCAAAGAAATGGAAAGTAAGGACCAAGCTTGACGAACAATTACTCTGACTCAAGTCGGCCATGCTAAAATTCAAGAAGGCAAACGCTATAAGTTCCAATTGAAATTATTCCAAAATTATAAAAGCACACCCGTTGTGTCTGAAGCCGTGACAGTGACGACGGAAGACGTCCAAGTCTTTTTTAAAAATGACGAAAACAAGCGCACCAAAGTATCCGGCACAATTTATCTGGATGAGTTGGACCAGACTAGTTTGACCATTCAAGGTCCACGCAAACTAGAACATCGCTTTGATTGTCGCTAAAATAAGAATTGGTTTATTTAGCAAACATCGCTTCTTCCGATTTATGTTATGAACTAGTCTTTTTATAACTATTGTGGTGGCGGCATAGTAACTGCAAGTTTTCCATGCCGCCCACTCCTCCTTTTGCCACTGGCCTTATATGGTCGACTTCCAGGCAGTAAGTTGATTGGCAGCCTGGGTGCTGACAACGATGGCCCGCGCGCGCGAATACTTCGCGTCTTACCTTAGCGGTGATGGAGCGTGGGTTTGGTTTGATAAATATTCCACCCCGCCCGACGCCTTCTGTTTCCTTCCTCTTCTTTGCGCCAAAAATTTTTGTTTCTAACCTGCTTGTCGGTGCGGCGGTGCTTCTTCGCTCAACGATGACTTTGGGTTTATCCGCCTCAGTCATCGCCCATACCAGTAACATTTCATCAGTGAGTCTCTTCGCCATATGTTTTCCTTTAAACTCCACCCAGCGCTGATAACTTTCGTCGTTCATTTCGATTCTCAGTTCGCGATTCCTCTTCGGCAGCCCCAGTCGCTCTCGCACTTCTTCTTCCAGTTTGCGCGAAGAAATGCGTGCGCTAGAATCTTTGGTGTCATTTTTTCTAGCGTCCAATTTTTTCGCATCGTCTTTTCCACCATTTCTCGCATCCGCATTTTCCTTGTCGGTGCT
>Ga0172372_10001497_pt1 | contig 36228 bp, 33 predicted proteins | sample LakKiv5m_2_FD_114544 | JGI IMG/M metagenome (GOLD analysis project Ga0172372, IMG submission 114544) | Freshwater microbial communities from Kabuno Bay, South-Kivu, Congo - kab_092012_9.5m | ecosystem: Environmental > Aquatic > Freshwater > Lake | place: Democratic Republic of the Congo... | reverse complement strand
TCATAAAAGAAAAAAGGGTCCAAGAAATAATCTTGAACCCTTTACCGGAAAACACCTTCGAAATTGAACGCTATGCTATGCTAGACGACTATGGTAATTTAAATATACAAAACATAAAAAAGATCAAATTGATTTTAGGGACGAAACAGTATCAAGATGGGCAGGCTGTACTTGTAGATAAGAATATCTTTAAGTTCAACTCAGATCCGAATGATGGATTAAATTTATAGATATACAAGCTCCCATTTCACTTATGAAAAATCATGATTAATTACGATTTAGTATAATACATCAAAAGAAATTAGGTAAAATTGAAAACAATACTAACATATTATCTGTTGCACTTACGATCTATTATGATTTCTTCTAAAAGCAATGCATAATACTCTCCATTTCAATTAGTCTTACTTTTTTATTCTATCCCCAAACCCCTTACCAAAGACGGTAAGGAAGATGTACTTGAAGTAACCAAGGGTATTTAACTCCTGAATCATCTTGGCATCAGTTTCTGCCAAGAGTAGGGGTGTTATTACATATCAATCTTATTGATTTGTAATAACACCGCACTATTACCAACTGGTTATAAATAAATAGAATACTGATCACAACGTTATCGTTTCATAATCAGTCACATAGTAATCACCATCAATAAAATTAAGCACTGTTGTGGATTGAATCGGACTAGCTGAACCAGACCAAATGATCAACTTCGTTGAACTATCTAACATTATATATGCTCCAGGATACGGGTGAGTAGTAGCCCTTACTAATCTATCAACTTCCTTCAAAGTCATTGATTGAGATAACTCACCATCTGCAGGAGTCCGACCGACCCAATAAGAAGCTTGATTTTCATCTTGTATTTGTCCTACTACGGCATCAGATTTCAGTTTAGGCCAAATTTGTCTAATCAACTGCACATGAGCCTCGTTCACTTTAGCATACAGTTCTGTCGCTGTTTCTAGGGGCGAAAGTGGAATCTCATACTGATCGAGAATTGGCCCCGTATCTACTCCCTCATCCATTTTGAAAAACGTAACGCCCGTTTTATCTAGTCCTTTAATGATCGCCCAAGGTACCGCCGCACGTCCACGTCCCATGGGTAAGAGGGTTGGATGTGCACCAATGATGCCTTTTCGTGGCACTTGAATCACTTCTGCTGAAGCAATTTGCGACCAACCAATAATGAATAACCAATCTATTTCATATTGACGTAACACCTCTGCTACTTCCTCATCGTTGATGTGATTTAGCTTGAATATTGGCGTATTCGTAGCTGCAGCGACTTCATCGAGATATATACGTCCGGATTTCTTTTTTGCCTTGTGGTCGTGTAAGGTTAATAATAAATCAAATTTTCCACCTTCTGCTATGATGGCTTCGATGCAGGAAAGACCGATTTGGACGCAGGTGCAGAAAGCTATACGCACGGGGGATTTCGGATTTATGATTTCAATTTGGGATTTAGTAGGTAGGGTTTTTTTTGGTGAAATACACAATCGTTTTCACCAAAATCAACAAATCTAAGCCTAGTGAGAGGCGTTGGGCGTATTCACCATCGAAAGCGGCTTTTTGTTCGGGGGGCATGCCGTCGTAGGCATTTACCTGTGCCCAGCCGGTGAGGCCGGGTTGTAAGGCCAGAGCTCCATTAGCTCGCCGCATTTCAACCAATTCTTTTTGAGCCGGAATGGGTGGGCGCGGGCCAATGAAGCTCATATCGCCTTTGAGCACATTAAAAAACTGCGGCAATTCATCGAGGTTGGTGCGACGTATGAATTTACCAAATGGCGTAATTTGTAATTTTTGGGTTTCACGCGATTCCACATTGGGCGTGCTCACTGGCATGCTTCTAAATTTGTAAAAAAGAAACTTCTGGCCATTTTTACCTACCCTTTTCTGCTTAAAAATAGCCGGACCACCATCTTGCAGCCTAATAATTAATGCCAATAAGGCATAAACGGGCAACAGCAATAGCAGCAGCAGAACAGCCAATGCAATGTCGCCTAAGCGTTTAACACGTCGGTATATCTTCATGGTGCTATGATGTTCATGCCCGTTTGAAAGCCTTCACATAAATGGCGACCTACTTGACTACCACGCAAAACAGCCAAGGCCCGAATGGCTTCATCAGAGCGCGGGTGCGGATAGGGCCGCATTACCCCTTCGTATGCATACAGTGCCTCCAGCTTTTTGGCTAAGCCTGTTTCACCAATTTCTATAAAAGTATCAGGGCGAAATTGCTGCCCATCTACCGGAAAGGCCCAATCGGTGCTCGAAGGTACTTCCATAAAATACAAGGCCTTCAGTGGCTTCACGGGCTTTCGCTGAAATAAACGAACCGCGGCTTGACAGACTTTGCTGGTGTGATAATGGTCGTTGTTTAAATCATAAGGATGATGGGTGATAACTACATCCGGTTGAATTTCTTCGATGTATTTTTCTATGAACTGCACCAAATCTAAATGTGGGACGCTATTAAACTTGATATTAGGAAATGACCCTAAAATAGGTGCTTCAGCCCCTACAATTTGTTGCGCTCGGTTGGTGTGTGCCTTTAAAGCTTCCACATCAGGTCGGTGCTGTCGTGCTTCTACATCGCCAGATAAAATGAGGTTATGCACTTGGTGGCCTCTGGCCGTAAGCACGGCTGTGCTACCACCAAAACCAAGAATTTCATCGTCGGGATGTGCGGTGACTGTTAAATAAACCATGCTAGCTTTTTTCAAAAGATTTGATTGTTTTCATCATGCCCAGACGGGCTTCTACGGGCAATGGCTTACCCAGTGCATTTAGCAATTTTTGATTGCTGACCACATAATCGTCGGTTAGTTTCTGTAAACGCTCTGTGGTTAATGGCAAGCGCAGGTAATCACCTACCTTGGCAAATAGCTGTATGAGCGGCTTTGGAAATGACCAAATCAATGCTTTTTTGTTCATGCCTTTTGCTATCAATCGAATCACTTCATTCGTTGATATAGGTTCAGTATCAGCTAAATTGTACACACCAGGTGCCAAACGTCCAGCCAAAATTTCATCCACAACAAAACAAAAGTTGTCAACAGACAAAAATGACCGCTTATTTTCAAATGCTCCTAAGGGCCAAGGTATCCCTTTTTTAACAAGTTTATACAGTAAATTGAGATTCCCTTTGTTGCCCGGACCATGAATCATGCAGGGTCGTAGTATATAAAGCTTTTTGGTAGCAGGAAGCTCCTGTGCTAGCAGATATCTCTCCGCAGCCAACTTACTCTCGCCATAGGGTGTTAAGGGCTTTGGGGTGTCTGATTCTGATAACATCTCTCCTTCAACCGTATCGGCAATGGCTTTTACGCTGCTCACATGTATAAAAGTTTGCGCATTAGAATTTAAGAATGCATTAAATACCCGTTTTGTCAGTTCCGTATTTACATAAAAGTATTCTGCCGATTCTGCTACTTTCTTTAAATCATGCGCTTTACCGGCTAAATGTACAACAGTATCGATTTCCCTTGAAAAAATCAGATCGCTTTTCCAACCCATTTCTCCAACTTTAGGCTTCCGTACTAAGGCGGTTGAAGTAATTCCTTTAGCGGAGAGGAATTTTACCAAGTTAGTACCTGCAAATCCACTAGCACCAGTAACTAAAACCTCACTCACAAATACGTAATTATAGATTGAGCTATGGCTTCATTTATGGCTTTTCGTTTATACTTATTTATAAACTCTCTTCTCTCTTCTCGTTTGTACGAATATTCTTTGAGTAAGGTCGCCATCGCGTGGTAATCGGTCGGTTCAAAAAGCAAGGCATTTGTCACATTTTCTCTAACAAATTTGGCTGCATATCCACCTACTCCCGCTATAATTGGTTTATCAGAAGCTGCAAGCTCGAAAATCTTAGAGGGTAATACCTTTTTAAATGCATCAAAATCATTGAGATGCATAAAAAGGAAATCTGCCTCTTTGTATCTTTCAATTAGCTTTGAGCGATTCATGGGTGGTTCGAAAGTAACATTTGAAACCTGAAACTCCTCGACGGCTTTTAATAATTTACCTTTCGCACCACCATCACCAATTATAAAAAATTCAAAATCATCTTTCAAGGCTAATGCGGCTTGCGGTACAATTTTGTGTAATCCCTGTCCTTCACCCAAATTTCCGGCGTAGACTATTCGTTTAATCCGATTCGTGACAATCGGACCTTCAAAATTTGAAATTTCTTCAAACTCCGGATCTATACCATTTGTAAAATATGAATAGTTCTTACATCTGAACTTTTGAAAATACTCACTAAATCCCTCAGATATAAGGTTAATGTGCGTTGCATAATTAAATGTTCGCTTTTCTATTAACTTGAGAATTGGAAGCATCATAAAGCGAATTGCTTTATTATCAATCACATCCGATATAGTATCTACAAAAATATCTCTTACATCAAGATAGAGAATAGATTTGGACTTCTTAGCCAATCGTAATCCAAGAAATGCCGTGAATAGTCTACTGCTTGAAGCAAATACCAAATCAGCTGCTTTACCTTTATTCAACCTGTTCACTTCTAAATAATAATGCCAGAATGACTTTATCTGATCAGCCATCCCGCTTTTGTGAGCCGGTAACTTGATGCGGTAAATATTTACATTGTCAAGTTGCTCATATTCTAACGCATCAACATTATACGTGCTATACCTATTTGGTAGGGTTGTGTAAACATCCACTATGGTATTGGTCTTCTTTGCTAATTTTGCCAACTCTTCCAAGAGAGGTGTGTTTCTGAAAGATCCTGCACATAAATCTGGACGGAAATAAAATGTCAAATAGACAATGCGTTTCCGCTTCATAAAATTTCCCATTTTGTAATCAAGGTGCCGGGGGATATGAGTTTAATAAGAATGCACTTATTAGGCACAGAGACTCCGAAACCGTCGTGGTAGGTTGCATCAACAACCTCTGAAGCATCCGCTTGTTTTAAAGTCATTTTACATATAGGAATTTCATTTAAGCTAAACAAAAACCCATAATACGTTTTAAACAATTGCACATTAGGATGAATAAAAAACCGTGCAACGGCCTGTGCATTTTGCCCTTCCAACTCATCTACGATCTCCAACTGATTATCACTGCAATGCCATCCTCTTTTGTGAATCACATTCAACCCCTGCTTAACATAACCATCATGTGACGCTCCAAATTCACAAACATTGTCATAGTCAAGAAAATTGATATTAAATGGTGTTGCTCTTTTTGCAACCCTGAAACCCGACCACACTTGAGATGAATTCAATTGGTTTACTTCAATTGTAGAGTGTGCAGCAGTGCCTCTTTGACGATTTCTTTCGGTCGAAGTGCCATAAATGCTAGTTCCTGAATTTACTACCAAGCGAATATTCTTTACTGCCAATTCAAACGATAGTGTGTCTGCATGCGCATGCCCAGGAAGATATGTCGGCCCAACCTCGCCTACATCAGAAATCAGGTGCCAGAATTCATCCCTTTTGATTAAAAAACCAGAATCAGCATAATACTCAACTTGATTTGGTGATTCCTCCAATTCCAGTGAAATTTTTAGAGCCCCACAATAATCTTTTAATTCTTGGAAGGTTGGTGCTATTCCATTCGCACAATCATTAAAATGTGCCAATTCACCGTTTTGGTAGGTAAAAGACTGAAGCCAACTCATGCCCTTTAGTAATTTTTGCTGAATCTTTTCATCCGGAAAACTTGGAGGCAAATATTTTGCAATGTTTAAAAGATCTAGCAAATCCTCCATTGCCAATGCATGGTACATTGGGCTCAACTCAAAATGGCCACCATCATTTAAAAATTGTTCATCTAGCTCTTCCCGAAGTATTTTAAGGGCTGTCTTATAGATTTTAGAGTCTTCATTTAACTTAAAAAAAGCGGCTCCATAAAACAAAGCTTTAGCATTTACAAACAAATGATTGCCCAAAAGATGATACTCGGGTCTATTCTCGAGCCAACGCAGCTGATTCCAAAGGCTCAACTTCGCTCTCTTAGGTAATTCGAAGCCTTGAAAGCTATATTTTATCCAATTTATTACCCGTACTGAGATGGGATAGGGGTCCCAGCCCGTACCTATTCCCCATGGGTTTTTATCAATCCAGTCAGAAATTAATTTCTGTATGTATTCCCCAGAATCTCGACTTTGCTTTTGAACTAAGCAGTCAAAGTAGTGTAAGTTGTATAACCACAATTTCGAAACTATAGTTGGTTGCCAACCTATTTCGCTTAATGCATGCTTCTCGTTTAAAAAAACAAACGTATCGAAATTATCCGTACGTTTAGTTTTTATCAAAAAATAATGATTCGCTGTTCCAAGTGTTACTATTTGGGGACAAGTATTTTGAGGCCAAATAAATCGTGGTAAAAACGAAAGTCCCCTCCATATAAATTGCTTAAATTTTAAATATTTAAGCGTGTGATAGAGCCATGAAATTTTCTTAAGCACTGAGTTTTTCAATTATCGCCTTCACAATTCGCGCTCCTGTTTTGCCATCCCAAAGTTCAGGTATACTACCCTTTTTCCATTGTCCAGAAAAAAGCGTCTTCATAGCGGGAGCAATCGCCTTTGGGTTGGTCCCAATTAATTCATTAGTTCCAATAAATACGGTTTCTGGCCTTTCTGTGTTGTCTCTAAATGTCATACACGGAATACCCATTACGGTGGTTTCCTCGGTTATTCCACCCGAATCGGTCAATACGCATTTAGCACGCTGTACCAAGTAGTTAAATTCCAAGTATCCTAATGGCTCTATCATGTGCAGTCGCTTATCAGAAATACCAAGATTTTCCATGATTTTCTTAGTTCTAGGGTGAACTGGAAATATAACAGGTAGCTGGAAGGAGTTTTCCATGATTTCATGAACAAGTTCCTTTAATTTTTCCTCTTGATCGACATTAGCAGGTCGATGTAATGTCATCACTATGTATGAACCTTCAGCAAGCCTTAATTCATCCCAAAATACTGGTTTTCGAAAACTTTCCTTATGTTTCAGTAGGGTATCAATCATAGTATTTCCTACAAAAAGGATTCTCTCGTCATCTACTCCAGACTTCCTTAAATTATCATTGGCGATTTGTGAAGTAGTAAAGAAATAATTCGTAATAGCATCTGTAACCAACCTATTGATTTCTTCCGGCATCGTCCAATCACCAGACCTGATGCCGGCTTCTACATGTGCTACGGGAACATGTAGCTTCTGAGCCACGATGGCACATGCCATAGTAGATGTTACATCACCGACTACTAAGCACAAATTTGGCTTTTCCTTCATTAAAAGCTTTTCATAGCCAATCATTATGGCGGCAGTTTGCTCAGCTTGTGAACCCCCACCCGCATTTAAGTTAACGTCCGGGTCGGGTATGCCCAATTGTTCAAAAAAACTTTCGGACATGTTTTTATCATAATGTTGTCCTGTATGAATTAGTCGGTATGAAATACTCTCACCTTTCTCTGCTGCTTTTATTATGGCATCAATGATAGGAGCAATTTTCATGAAGTTTGGTCTAGCTCCCGCGATTAAATCTATTTTCATCAATCTATTTGGTTAAAGTAATTGTTGATTAAGAAACCCCTATTCAACGCTCACCCAATTTCTGGATTTCAGGCTTTGAATTGCGGCAAAACTGGCTTGCGTTGTATTCACCAATTCATCCATCGGAATAATAGGACTACCTCCTTTCTGGATAGATTGAATTAATAAATTAAACTGATTCTGATGCCCTTTATCCTGTCTTGAACTTGCTGATTTGAAATTCTTAAAGCCAAATCCATGAAGTCTCCTCCAATTGTCCAATATCAAGGTGCGTTCTTGGTGATAAACTTCTACTCGCTCCTTAGCATATGCTTTAGATCCATTTGCAAAATAATTAATCACGCCATTGGTGCCATTTTCATATTTAAGAAGTATGGTTGCGTTGTCTGTATTTTCTTCAGGACTTACACCCATCGAAGACATGCACACGGCTTTCACTTTCGATCCAGCCAGAAAACTAATCAAGTCTATAAAGTGGCATGCTTCTCCGATAATTCTACCGCCTCCAACTTCCATATCATGGACCCAAACGTTGCGGGGAATCATTCCTGCATTCATGGTTGCTATGATATTCATGGGGGTATTGCCTGACCCCAGTGCTTTTTTCATTTCATTCGCTAGAGGAGCAAAGCGTCGATTAAAACCGACGGAAACTGTTTTTCCAGATTTTACATAGGCTTCTACTACAGCATCTAGCTCTTCCTGATTCAATGCCAAAGGCTTTTCTACAAATACATGTTTACCCGCCTGGAGTGTATCGACCACCATGCGAGCGTGTGCATTATGACGGGTAGTCACCATTACAAGGTCTACTTCCGCATCATTTACGATTACATCATTATCTGTTGTGGATTGCGCAATGCCATATTTTTTGGCTAAGGTGGTGCCTGTTAGTCCTCCCAAACTTGAAATATACTTGAGAAGTGCTGGCGTTTTTTTCAAGCACGGCAAGATCATCGCTGAAGTGAAATTACCTGCTCCAATGATACCTACTACGCCCTTACCTCCAGCATAATTGTATGTTTTCAAAGCAACCGAACGAGCTGGCTCAACATTTTTTTCTGGATATACCAAGATAGAAGCTATAGACTTGCTATTGCTCATATCCCCGTAAATCTGCTGGTACTCATCCAGCGGCACTCGCTCAGTAATCAAGGGTTCTACTTGAATCGCTTTAGTCGCAATAGCTTGGAGAATGGTTTCAAAGTTTCGTTTTTCTGTCCATCGTACATAGGCCAAAGGATAATCCTGACCCTTTTGCTCATACGATTCATCATAGCGGCCGGGACCATAAGAGCAGGAAACTTGGAAAGTCAACTCCTTTTCAAAAAAGTCAGCTCGCGAAATATCTAAACCAATCACTCCGACAAGAATAATTCGTCCTTTCTTTCGTGACATTTTAGCTGATTGGGAAATGATCTCATTGCTCTTATTAGAGGCAGTTATAATGACCGCATCTGCCCCTACTCCTTGCGTAAAATCATTAACAAAGGCCACTTGATCAACACCTTCTCCTGGATTTACAGCCTTAATTCCAAAGGACTGCGCCAAGAACACTTTAGCAGGGTCAAAATCAAATCCGACCACCTGACAGCCATTAGCTTTAAGTAACTGCGCTGTGATTAAGCCAATCAGACCAAGACCAACAACGACTACTGTTTCTCCAAAAGTAGGATTAGCTAATCGAATGCCTTGCAGGCCTATCGCTCCGATGACTGTAAAGGCCGCTTCCTCATCAGTAACGGCATCTGGTATTTTTGCCACCAAATTTTTAGGCACTGAAACATATTCTGCATGATATCCATTAGAAGCAACGCGATCACCCACAGCAAACTCTTCAACACCCTTCCCAACGGCAAAAACCCTACCCACATTGCAATAACCTAATGGCAAAGGCTGTCCTAATTTATTAAATACCGCATTAATGGTGGGCTGTAGCCCATCGGTTTTTACTTTATTTAGGACTTCTTTTACTTTATCAGGCTGTTGGCGGGCCTTATCTAAAAAATTCGCCTTCCCAAACTCCACCAACATCCGTTCAGTTCCAAGAGAAACCAAGCTTCTCGTGGTTTGAATTAATACCTGACCTGGCTTTACCATAGGGGCAGGTACCTCCTCCAGAATAGTTTCTCCAGTTTTTATTGACTGAATGATTTGTTTCATGTATGTTTTAATGTTTGCAAATAAGTGTTCATAAAAAGAACTCTAAAATGCGCTTTTACCGCAAAATACAGTCACCATGATGACCTTATCTAGCCTCTTTTAAGAGGCTGAATTTTTCTTCTCTGTTAGGATAGTTTATCAATACCGCTCGATACTTTCCTTTGAAGACAAAGAGACTACCGGCAGCTGCCCCTAAAATCTTAAATTTGGCAATTATAGTTCTGATATCTTCAAGGCTACCGGCACCCCCTAGTACAGTCATGGGGAAATCTGTAAGGTCTCTGACCATTTGCACAAGATTATGGTCATAGCCAGCCATTGTACCATCTTTATCAATCGAATTGATTACAACTTCACCAACTCCAATACTATTCAACTTCTCAATGAATGTCTGCAATTTAAAAGAAGATTTTTCTTTGCCATTCTTCACGTAGATGTCGTACCCCCCGCCTGATAATAAACCTTTTTTTCTAACGTCTATAACAACCACAACACTTTGAACTCCAACGGCATCACCAATTTCTTTCAAGAGATCGGGATTATTGATAGCTGCATAACTTAATGCTACTTTTTCAGCTCCCAATTCAATTATTTTTTTGGCTTGTTCTACAGTAGTAACTCCGCCTCCATAGCAAAATGGCATCCTACATTGCTGAGCCAAATTCTTAATCATTTCGAAATTTGGCCCCCTATTTTCGACAGTAGCGTCAATGTCTAACACCATTAATTCATCGACTTCCTTTTCATTGAAGATTTTGACAGCATTTATCGGATCTCCAACATATTTGGGATCCTTAAAATTTACTGTCTTAACCAGACCCTTTTTATGGACAAGTAGACAGGGTATTATTCGAGCTCTCAGCATTTTTAAAGCTTGGCAAAATTAGACAGCAGCCGAACTCCGTTCGAATGACTTTTCTCAGGATGAAACTGCATTCCGAAAATTTGGTTATTAAAAACGGCAGCTGCAAACGACTCACCGTAAAAGGAAGTACCTAGAATATTTTCTTGTTGAGACGGTTCAAAATAATAGGAATGAACGAAATAAAAACCTAACTCATGGTCTATGTCTTTGAAAATACTATGTTCCATTTTTTGCTCAACTGTATTCCAGCCCATGTGAGGCAGAAAGGGTTTTTCCTTTAGCTTCGCAACATCAAATTTCCGTACTTTACCTGTTATCCAACCTAATCCAGGCAATCCGCCTTCCTCACTTGATTCGGCAAGAATCTGCATCCCTACACACACGCCCAGAACTGGTTTCTTTTTTATTAAAACTTCAATATCCAATGCTTCACGCAAACCCGAATCGTTCAATTCTCGCATCGCAGCATCAAATGCCCCCACACCAGGAAGAATCAAATGATTGGCTTTCTTGAGGCTGTCTGGCTGGTTTAAGACCTGAAACGGAACGTTCAACCTGTTATAGATATTAGCAATAGCCTGAATGTTCCCAGAACCGTAGTCTACTATTCCTATCAACGCTTACCCCCTTTTTCTAGTCTAAAGAACCTCATTACCGATGCTCCTATATTGTAGATATTTTCTTGCGACTTATAATCCTTATATGTTCTCTTGGGAGCGTGGAAATAAGACCATAGCTCATCAGTAGAAATGCCCAACTTATTGGATACAAATGCAAAATCCTCTTTTATCATTTCCTCTGTGTAAACAGGCTTTTTCAGTTTCTCTAATGCCTCATCTCGAGTCATTTGACCAGTTAGAATCAGACTTGAATACTGCACCTTTCTCGTATCATATCCAAAGCGCTTCGGAAGCCAGAAACCCTCGTAGAATCTTGTAAAACGTGATTCAAAATGCTTTTGCGGATATTTTTGATATCCAAATTTATCTACCAATTCCTGCATAGCATGTTCCTTATTGTAAGGAATCAAATCTAATGGACGGTGTAACTTAATGCCCTTGAAATAAGGTAACCAGATTTTGTGCCATAATACGTTGGTTATTTTATAATCTTTCAACTTGCCTGAACCAAACTTTCTGTAAATATCCATTAATTGGATTGAATCTGATTGATAGTACATCCACTCTAATGGGTTTCTTACGCACTCTGTTGAATAATTCCCACCAGTTAAAATAGTTTTAATTTTATATTTCGATGCAAACTTGTACATCGTGGCGAAGAATGCATGATCTTGAGGAATATCAATATGCGGCACGCCAGATTTGAAAAATGCCAGTTGAAGATCTTTCATTTCTTCCCAGTTTATTACTTCAGTATATAAATCAAGACCTAATCCGTCAACCAGTCTTTCGATATTATTAACTGCGATTTGTGAGTTCCAACCAGCATCGACATGAAATACCAATGGTCGTAACCCGAATTCAGAAACCATCTTATAAAGTAAATAAGAACTGTCAATTCCGCCACTCATACCCACAAGGCAGTCAAAATCCTTACCTTTTCCTTCTTTTTTTATTTTAGACACTAAATTTTCAAGTTTCTTCTCCCCCCTCACATCTGTGTGCCAAAAAGGTTGAATATTATTTTTGAAAGTATTGCAATGATCACAAACGCCTTCATCATCAAATAAGATTTTTGCATCTGATTTATCCATGACACAATTTGTGCAAATTTGATAATCAATCATAATATTTATGTTTTTTAAAAATATCTTCTACGTCTTCAAAAGAAAGTTTCAATTTTAACTTACCGCCCTTTGTCCTTATGGGAGATTTTAAAAAAATAAAATCAAAATCCAATGCCAAATTACTCAAATCAAAAAACAAATGAACATTCTCATACGATATAAGCTTTTCCCCAATAAAAGTGATAAAAAACGTTGCTTCCCCTTTTCGCCTTTGAAAAATTTGTAGGTAATCTGTATGATTAAAAATTGTATGATGCCGACCAAATACCATTGATGTTAACGGAATTTTATTTCCAGATTTATCTTCAATAAAATCTCCTTCTCTTCCTTCTTTTATAACAAAATATTCTAGAGCTCCATAATCGTCCTTCTTCGAGTCTATGATATCACCTGTTGAATATCGGATCAGAGGCATACTATAATTATGAAAAGACGTTCCGCAAAGCAATCCACCGACGTCTTCAGCATAACCATACGTAATAAAAGGAGTATATCTAGAGCTGTTTTCCTTATCAAAAGCCAGTATACACATTTCACTATGGCCATACCATGAGATAAAGTTAATCTGCCACACGTCTTTCAGATAATCTACCATATATGGCAGAGGATACTCAGAGCTGAGAAAACAGCTTTTGATTTTTGATTGGATTAGTTTTTTTTCGGCTGAATTTAAAACCAGTTCTAATTCTCTAAAAAAATTATATATAGAAGAAGGGTATCCCTGGAAGAACTTTATCGGAAATTTTTTAAACAAATCAACTATTTGCCCTGAATTTTCTCTTGAAAACATATAAGGGTTAATCTTAATTTCATTATGAACGGCATTATATCTGTAAAGGTCATCTCCCAAGTTCTTACCAAGCATCGTAATAATCAGATCTGTTTGCTTATATTCCCTTAATGCCCAAATAAAATGCATATGCGCCCACTCTCGGGCCCATGCATTCTTGTCGATATAGAAGCTTGTAGGTTCCCCTGTGGAACCACCGGTATTCAAAAGCATAGCCCCAGTAGATTGCTTTGTATACTCTCGAATTTGAGGTTTGGTAATTAATGGTAATGCCTCATAATCTTCCAGAGTTTCTATTCTTATTTCTGATTTCCCGTAAAGATTCTGATAGAAGGGTATATTTTTTTGTGCGTGTTGAACGATGTTATTTAAATTTTGAATCAGATACTTGTTTTTGAGCTCAGTTGAAGCGTTTTCATACATCTTAATAAGACCACAAAACCTGGTATATTCGCTCCCAAGCCGAAGGCTGAACGGAATATGCGCAGTAAATTTCCCTAAACTATAAGGGATTTTTTCAGTGATTTGCTTCAGTTTAGCCCTAATTTCCATTCTTTTTATTTAGATTCTTCCCAAAGTGGACACGATAAAATTAAATGTCTCATTTGAACATCTTGACCATGAGTATTTTTCAGAGAGTTTCTTAGCCTTCTCCGAAATATGGACACGCAGCACAGCATCAGTAATTATCCGTCGAACCGCATCGGCTATTGACTTGTCATCCTCCGGATTAAAATAAACCCCGCCATCTTCAAGAATCTCAGGCATCGGGCCTCGATTTGAACAAGCGATCGGCAAACCAACAGCCATGGCTTCAACAAGAGAATTTGGCATGTTTTCACAACTTGATGCAAAAATAAAGATATCAGCCTTGGAAAGTTCGTTTGGCAGCTTTGTATGTGGTATAAACCCTTCTTGAAAAACAAAAGCACCTTGCGGGTCTGACTTAGCAAGTTGCTTGTTCAAAATGTATTGAGGTCTACCTCCACCGGCGCCAATTAAAGTGAGTCGTATGTTGTGACCTTGTTTACGCAATATATCCATTGCACGAACAACCACCCATTGATGCTTGATTAACCACACAGGCGAAATATATAAGCAATTGATTGGACGTTCACCTCTTGTGGACCAAGAGTCACTTGGTTTCGCTATTTTAAAATTTTTTCCTACTCCATGTGGTATAAATGTAATATGTGGTAAATAACCACAAGATTTTTGAATTACATTAGCCGCATGCCTTGTTAGAAATATTGCACCACTGGCTAGACGAAGTGATCGGTTCTGTATAAAACGTAGTAAAATCAATCTCAGCCTGGTTTTAGAAAACCCGAACCTTTCAATCTCGCCTGGCTCGTAGGAAAGCATATCACGACTCATTGTGACGGAGGGCTGGAAAGTTCCGACCGTACCAGCATCTGTATTAAGTACAATTTTACAGCCCGCCTTTTTGAGCTCCTTTTTTAGATAAAAGCGCTGCCACCATAATTGCTTATAGACAGAACCCTCCAGCTGAGACGGATTATGTTTTATTAACCAGGGTTTATCAGGAAGACTATCTAAAAGAGAAATATAGGACCAAACATGTACTTCGATGACACCATATTTAAGAGGATCCCCTTCTGAGAGGATGCCAATAAGATGTGCTTTAGCTCCTCCTGACCTATTTCGAGAAGCGTCAATTCCAATAATTATACCAGAGGGCTTCCCCTTATTTCCTGCCATTCGCTACCAAATGTCCTGCTTTGATTACTTTTATTTCTTTCATATTTGCTTCTTCCATCCACCGTCTTACGGTAGTTGCAGTTTGGGGCTGATCGTATTTAGGTGCTAACCAATCAAAGGTATCCAAGAGAGACCATTCACGTTGTTGCTTCTCGTCCAGAGACAATAATCCATAGAAGTTAGCAACAGGTACCAGACGTTTAAGTAAATGTCCGATTCCCGGCACCTTTCCTAAAAACCTACTAACAGCCAACAACACTGGCACTGCCTTTTGCAAAAATGAAAAGAGGGTCGTTTGGGGCATCCTCTTTGTTATCGGCCGTAACCAGTATTTAGGGAACAAAATACTTTTTAAAGACTTCTCATAATAGTCTACACAGAGTCTTCCTCCACTCTTAACCATAGGTGGTAAAGCCTCAAACGCTTTTTTAACATCCGGAGTGTGTTGTAAAACTCCCAATGAATATACGAATGTAAATGATTCAGTTTGAAAGGGCAAATCATAAATATCACCTTGTACCACATGAAGATTTGGGAAGGCTTTCAAATTAAAATAGCATGCGTCAACAGCGCTAGAATAGTCTAAAGCAACAACATTTGCGCCTGCTTTTAGTGCTACTTCAGCAAATCGCCCAGATCCACAGCCCACATCGAGCACCCATTGGCCTTTTAAATCTTCTTTAGACCAGGCTGTAGCTTCAAAAAAGCGGTTTTCAGTTATAGGCTGTCCGGAATAACTATCCATTTGCGTTTTTGCAAAGTGATTCCACTGCATACCAAAGTTATCAGCATAGTTAGACTCTGGTACAAATCTGGGAATACCATTTCTAATCGGATATCTGTACTTTTGATCTACAGTTACCAGCGAGCCCGATAAAATTTCATCTTGAGATGCTTCTGCATCTAACAGGAAGCGCTGCCCACTCTTGGGACATCGCAGCAAATCAATTAGTTCAAATTTCATAATAATTAAATAATTTATTAAAGCATGACCTTAAATTCGCGACGCCACAATTCAAAGAATACCAACGCAAACAGACGTTCACTGTTGTTTCGGCCAGATCTACTCCCTTGTAGTAATCCATTTACTACTTTTAAGTCAAATATGCTCTGAGAGTCTGTCAATACATCGTAAAACAAATCACGAAAAGCTCCCCCCTTTAGCCATTCAGCAAGAGGAATTGAAAACCCCTGCTTACGCCGTCTATCAAATTCAGGAGGGAGCATACGAGAAGTTAAGTGTTTAAGCAAAATTTTCTTGTCATTAGAATTTGCCTTCAGAATTGAAGGAACTTTACCATAGGCAAACTCGATCAGCCGATAATCAAGTAGCGGTGCTCGCACTTCCAAAGAGTTACTCATACTTGCACGATCAACCTTTACAAGAATATCTTCCGCCATATAATTTTGAAAGTCCATCCTGGTAGCTCTCTGAAGCATATCATCATTGAACGGGACGCGCATTTTTAATACATTTTCGGCTGAGATCCGCCAATCCGAACGGATTGACATCAATTTCTTACGGGTAGTTGCGTCAAAATACGAAGCAATTAACGGTACATCTTTTTTCAGATCTACACCAAGCCCTTGTATCCAGTTTCTACCCTTCATTCCAACAGGCATAGTTTTCTCTGCAGTATAGGCGAGTACCCTTCGCAATGATAAAGGAATACCTCTCACTCGTTCCTGCATCCATAATAAACGGCTGTAGTGCCCGTAACCACCAAATAATTCATCACCTCCGTCACCACCCAAAGCAACGGTACAATGCTCTCGAACCAACTGGCTTACTAAGTACGTTGGAATCATCGAAGAGTCCACTACTGGCTCATCAAATTGCCTGGCCAGATAAGGCAACAAATCTGCTGTCGCAGGCTCCGCTATTAATTCTGAATGCGTGGTCCCGAAATGCCGAGCAATAAGCCGAGCATGCTCAGTCTCATCCAATTTGCCATGGCCAGGAAACCCAATAGTATACGTTTGTATCCTGCTCGAAGTTCGTGCTGCCATGGCAGTTACTAAACTCGAGTCAACACCTCCGCTAAGCAATATACCCACTGGCACATCCGCTACCAACTGACGGCGAACCGAATCCTCCAACAGCACCTCCAACTCATTGAGTAAAGCAGTTTCATCTATCGGTGCGAATGATAAGCTATCATCGAATTCCGGGAGTTGCCAATAACGCCAAATTCTTATTTCACCGGTTTTCACATTGAACTTCATAGCATGCGCAGGCGGCAATTTATTGAAACCTGATATAATACACATATCCCCGGGCACAAAGCCCATGGCCAAGTAACAATCTAAAGCTTGCTCATCAATTCTGGATGAAACAGTTTTGTCGGCTAGGATTGCCTTCAGTTCGGATGCAAAACGCAACGAGTTGCCATCATGACGATAAAAGAGCGGTTTTTCACCTGCCCGGTCTCGGGCAAGGAAAAGCGATTGTTGTAATCTATCATAAATTGCAAGTGCAAAAATCCCGTTAAATCGTGATAGGCAATAGGTACCCCACTCACGATATGCTGCAAGAATTACCTCTGTATCAGAATGAGAACGAAATACAAAACCTTTGGCGGCAAGCTCTTCACGTAACTCCAGAAAATTATATATTTCACCATTGAATACTATAGTAAATGTATTTGTACCATCATGCATCGGCTGGCGACCAGCTGGTGAAAGATCAATAATCGAAAGACGTCTATGGGCAAAACCCACCCGGTTGTCTTCTGACCACCATTCACCTGCATCATCCGGACCACGATGTACCATCGTATCGCGGCCGACAGAAAGCCAATCACGGTCAACTATAGCTATTTTCGAGGCTATGCCCAGTATGCCACACATCAGAGAACTTGCAACTCCTTTTTTACCATTTCAGAAACAACATCTGCGACTCTTGACGGCATCTTCTCTGCCGGGAGCGGGCCGGAATTTTCATCTATCCATTCTCTTACTTTCGAGAAATCGACTTTAGCATTTTCTTCATTCAGTAATTTGTGGACATCGGCTATATCGTCTAACACAACACTTCTTGGATAATCTCTTAAAACCTTTCCATACTCCTGATCTTTGAATGGACCGTCATGGGCAAGCAATAAAGGCATCCCCATAAGTGATGGTATAATTGATGCGGTAGAGGGCCCAACAATTGCGGCACAACAACCCCGAAGGTCAGCTAAAAACGCCTCATTACTGGACAACACTATACCCTTGCTTAGAGTGAGTTCTGGTGTATCGGTTTGACTCTGAGATGGATGCATTTTCACTATTAACTTATACCCTTGTTTTAAAAGCCCCTTTTGCAGGTTCTCAAGATAATCTACGTAATCTTTGGGCGACTTAAATGTTAACCCGCAAGTTGAGCCTCCATGATCAATGTACATAATATTTTTGTAGCTATTCTCAATTGAACAACTTCTTCCGAAATCAGCTTTATTAAGGTTAAATTTCATAATATCAGGGTTCCCGACTATCCTAAGATTCGCCTCCTTAATTCTATGTTTATACAACGCATGAGGAACATCGGCAGAAGTGTAAACTGCACAATATTGAGTTCGCGAATCATCAGCAACAACTCTAGTATATTTGCCGAATACCTTTGCAAAAATATCTCTTCCAAATCTTAACCATTCACTTGCCGTTCCATGTGTGTCAATCAACGCTTTCATATATACGGGCCACAATTTAGTCACATTCTTCATCGCCCTGCTCAAAACTAACTGAATCTGAGCAAAAAAACTATAGTGGTTTGGGGTACCTGTTTCAACAGCTTGTACTGCAATAAGACCATGAAAAAGGTTCATGGTAGGAATACTTAACTCGTTCGCATAACGATTAAAGGCTCGGTGTGCGAAAGCCTCGGTAGATAGAAAAATGATTGCATCCGGTTTCTCTTCCTTTAAGATCTCAAGAAAATTTTTTTTGCCGTAAAAAGCTATATCAACTACAGGCAAGTTATCGATGATTTCCTGATGAGGCCTGCCTTGATCATGGCCCCATGAACCTAAATGGATAAGTTTCAGCTCAAAACCCCTTTCTTTAAAATCATTAACAAGGCGTGCATAGTGAAAAGACCCTTCCGTCCAGCTATCGAAGCCAATTATTTTTTTCATAACTTATCTATCTCATTATTCTTGCATTAAAATGAAACTGTGGGGCTTTTAAAAATTTGCAATTATTCCTCTTACTAAATAAAATGCTTCAGCATATTTTGAACCTACGGCGACACCCCATCGTTGCGCCTGGATTCTCAGTGCTTCAGGCGAACGAGGGTGTGGAAATGAGCGCTTTTCAAACTCATACGATTCCATCCCCTTAATTTTAGCCTCAATATTTTGCTCTGATATCTCGATAAATAAATTCGGAACGAAATGTTTTGGATCACTTGAAGCACGCCATTCCGTCCCTGAAGGCGTTTCAAAGGTAATGATAGTTTTTACTCTTTCATCGGCCAATGGGCGACAAGCTGTAATTACCGCGTCAAACGTTCGCTGATGGTCTATATTCAGATCCCCACCGTGATGAGTAAATATCACCTCAGGAAGAAAAGATGCCTTTTCCTTTTCAATTATTTTTACAATGTCAAGGAGCGCCACAGTATCAAAACGGTTATCAGGAAAATCATAAATACTTATACTATGGTATCCCACGGCCGCCTGAGCCGACCGTATATTCTCTTTATGCTGGGTCAATTCTCTTTCCCATTTTTCGACATCCCTGTTGTCAGATCGTGAAGTAATTCCTTCACCCAAAATAACCACATGGGATTGGATATTTGATTCTGCAATCAATCTATTCATGGTTGCACCCAGGCCCAATAACTCATCATCAGGGTGAGCCACAACAACCATAACACGTTTATTTTTTAATAATTCTAACATCAGCTATGATAATTTCGTTCGATTTTAAGGACGCTCTTGAAAACTCTATCTTAAAGTTGCTTAAATCTACATAAGCTGGAGGATAACCATTCGCATCCAACATTCGTATACAATCATATATCTCTTTCATATCGTAAAGATTGGAGATATCTCCATCCTCGGGGCTGCGTCGTTTAAAAATTGTAGGAATTCCTTTCTGAGATTCGGGGACCAACTCTTTTTCTAAAATTTCTGCAATCATTGCTCCTATTATATCGGATGCTCTTATAAAGATCTCTTCAGCAGTTCCGAGTAAGGATAGGCTTTCTTTTAAATATATAGGCCCCGTATCTAAACCTTTTTCAACCCGTATTGCAGAAATTTTAGTTTCTGAATGCCCAGCGGTTATCAGATTTTGTAAAGGGCTTCCTCCCCTGCCAAAAGGAAGGTCAGTCATATGGAAAATGACACACTCAAAACGCGCAAAAATGGACTCGGGAATTAGATCCGACCAATGCGGAATAAATATCATTGCAGGATCTATTTCTTCAAGTTTTTTTGAGTTAAATTCCTCTTTTGACGTAATTCTAATCCATTTTCCCTGGATAGACTCCTTCAACCTTATAAACAACTTATCATGCCAAGGTTTATTGCTTAATAAAACAAAAGACCTCATAGAATTTCCCATGTCAATGGAGTTCCTGATTTAATATCGTTGTTTGCTTTCTTTCCAAGAATAATATCGTAAAATTTGGGTGCTAATCCATCGCCAGGACGTAGTACGCGAACATTCTCTTTTGTATAAAATTCGCCTGACTTAATGTCTTTTACTACGTATAGTGAACGCTTGAATTGAAGGCTTTTCTTTTCAGCCTCTTGTATTCCGTATTGAATTCCGCCCAGAGAATGGAATACTTGTTCCGATTCCAATACTAAGCTTTTCAGTTCTTCAGGCTCTATTGAAAAAGCACTATCAACTCCGCCATCGGCACGTCTTAAAGTAAAGTGCTTCTCAATTACCCGAGCTCCCAGAGCTACAGATCCGATAGCAACTCCGATACCCATAGTATGATCTGACAATCCGACGTGACAATTAAACATTTCTCTAAGATGAGGTAATGTTAAAAGGTTGGTATTTTCCGGTGTAGCGGGATAAGTAGATGTACATTTTAACAAAATCAAATCCTTACATCCATTTTCTCTTAAAACTCGGACCGCCTCGTCAATGTCTGCAAGTGTGGAAACCCCGGTGGACATAATAACTGGTTTACCCGTCCTAGCAACTCTTCTCAGTAAAGGCCAATCGGTATTTTCAAAAGAGGCTATTTTATAGGCTTCAACTGAAAGATCTTCCAAAAAATCAACCGCTGTTTCGTCAAAAGGAGTACTGAAAGCAAAGAGTCCAAGTTCCTTGGCTCTTTTAAAAATCGGTTTATGCCATTCCCAGGGAATGTACGCCTCTTTATACAAGTCATAAAGCTCTCTGCCTTTCCACAGTGAATTATCGTCTCTGATGGTAAGCGCACCTTTCACAGTCATCGTATCCGGCGTATAGGTTTGAAGCTTGATGGCATGCGCTCCAGAATCGGCTGCAGCCTCAACAATTTTGAGCGCTCTTTCCAGGGACTGATTATGGTTACCGCTCATTTCGGCAATGATAAATGGTTTGTGAGAAACCCCAATCTTGACTTTATTTAAAATGATATCCTTCATGCTTTTAATTTAAATTCTGTGTAAAGTTCAGAATTAATCTCAAATTCTCCCGTTTGATTGAAACCCAACGCGATGAATACAAGTTTCGAAGAAACATTACCTTCTTTTACGAATGCCCTTACGTCTTGATTCTTGAAATACTCCATTGACAACTTTAAAATAATCTTACCCAGACCCTGTCCACGTAATTCCGATGTAATCGAATAATCCACTGTCCACTCACCATCCTGCAGATCATACCGGATTTGCCCCACCGGAATTCTGTCAATTTCGAGAATAAAAATTCTCGATATTTCAGACTTAATTTTAGCGACTAGCCATTTCAAGTGGTTTCCAAATACCAGTGGCGCTTTCGATACTGCGTTTTTCCGAACCTCCGAATCATTTGCCCAATTGTAAAGCAATTCTGAATCCTCCAAGTTGGCCTCTCGTAAATTGCATTTTACCTCATACACGCATGCTCGTAACCGTTTAGGTGAATGCCCATCAATCAACTGTTGGTTATTTACCGGTGAACTAAGAACATTTTTGATAGCTTCTCTAATATTATGGGCTGTAAAATCACCAGCCCCAGTGATTAAATTCATCAAGAGAAAGTTAGCATACACAAATTTTTGATTGTCGACGTATATCCCAGAAATTATTTTTCCCCCCAAAGCAAGTGCCTCAAACAAAATGCCACTAGCAGGGATTATCGCAATTTCTGCCTCAGTCATGGCGTCTATCATTTGCATTTCATTTAGCGCATGTCGATAGTCAATTCGCGAATCAATATTTATTATCCCTTCAAAGTCTTCGGAATAAGGGAACGCGGCACCAGTAATTACAATTATCTTCTTGAACTCCAAGAATTCGAGAGCAATGCTAAGAGTACTTTGTGTTAGCTTTTTAGAATCAGAACCACCGAAGCAGATGAGCAAAGTATCGCACTTCTTAATCTCACGCCTTATGGTAACACGTTCTAAAAAAGCAGGTCGGAGTAGTACAAAGTCAAGACCAAGGGCAAAACGAGTATATGGTTGTGCATGGTAATTCGCTGGCGTGATTCCTGGAGCATGGTTAATTATCAGATCAGCATAAAATTCCTTGTCATGCAGATCATCGATAAAAATTAGTTTTGACCCAGTATCTTTTATCTGCCGCTGATAGTTCGTATCAAATTGATAACCATCTATAATAGCCAGACTGCTCGGGTTTAATAATTCAAAAAACTCATCTTCTTTTTCAATTTCTATGCATCGAAAGTTCGCCTGATGAAATTCAGCGATCACAGCATCCGGAGCTTCTTTGCAAACAAAAGTTATCTCAAAGTTATTCTTCAATATATGAGCTAGAGCTGCACACCTTATCAAATGGCCCAAACCCATTTCTAATGAACCATCTACACGGAAAGTTGCCTTAAAATTCAATCTCTTATGAATGGGTTTGGTCCAGCAATTTGTTCTAAATTCCTGCTATACGAACTGGGAGTCCATGGCTAGATAAATATAACTTTGCTTCGAGAGGAGTAAGGTGTGTAAAATGATAAATACTTGCAGCAGCAACCGCAGACGCATTACCATCAATTATAACCTGTCTCATGTCTTCATAGCTACCTGCGCCCCCTGAAGCAATTACCGGAATTGACACAACGTCACTGACTTTCCGGATGCATTCTATATCATAACCTTTAAATGTCCCGTCTCGATCTATGCTGGTTAGGAGTATTTCTCCTGCACCTCGCTTTTCAGCTTCAATCGCAAACTCTATCGGATCGATTCCGGTGCCCTTAGAACCCGAATAAGTAAAAACTTCAGACGTTCCATCATCATAACTTTTGTAGTCAATAGAAACTACCACACACTGAGATCCGAATCGTTCAGCTATTTCAGATATAATATTAGGATTTTCAATAGCTGCAGTGTTGATTGCTACCTTATCTGCTCCGACCTGAAGAACTCGTCGTGCCTGTTGGATGGTGTTAATACCCCCCCCTACAGTCATCGGCATAAAACAGTCGTCTGCCAGATTATCTATCAGTGCGTAATCTGGTGGACGACCCGTTATCGAGGCAGAAATGTCAACAAAAATCAATTCATCAACTTCTCGCATATTATAAACCTTTATTTGTTGCATAGCACTCCCTGTTCTGCGCCAACTGTCAAAACGAGTGCCTTTGACAAGTCCATAATCTTTATGAAGTAAAGTTGGAATTACGCGAATTTTTAACATATTAAATACCTATAGTTTCAAAAAGTTTCTCAAAACAGCAAATCCTAACTTCTGGCTCTTCTCAGGATGAAATTGAGTACCATAGATATTCCCTTTGCCTACCACAGAAACAAAACCATTCGTATACGGAGTCTTTGCGATTATATATTCTTTATCGCAAACGAAATGATAGCTATGGACAAAATAAAAGTCCTTTCCAGATGGTATCCCAGAAAAAAGAGGCGAATCTTCCTGATAAACAACCTCATTCCAACCTATATGAGGGATTCTTTCCGTTTCATTTGTTGATTCTAATCGTTGAACAACTCCAGGTATTAAATTCAGTCCGTCAAACTCAGCAACTTCGTAGCCCTTAGTAGCCATTAATTGCATCCCTAAACAAATTCCCAATATGGGGATCTCTCCGGTTTCCGCCTGTTCCCGTATAGCCACATCAAATCCCCTACTGCGAATATTACTCATTCCATCCGGAAATGCTCCAACCCCGGGCAATATGATATGGGTTGCCGTGTTTAATTGCTTTGGAGATTGAGTAATTATCGGATTTGCACCGCACTCCACTACTGCCCGGGCTACGGAATCAAGATTACACATACCATAGTCTATAATCGCTATTGTATTCATATGATTTCTTTAACAATTGATAAGTGTCGGGAAGCTGCCTAATTGTCGTCGTTTATTCTTGTGAGATTGCCCAGTCGATCTTTAATTAAATTACCTCTATTATCACATTTGAAAAGGCTTTTATTAGTGAAACGATCACAAATTTGAATAAACTCTTCTAAAGACATATCTATATGCTTTAAAACCGTTTCAATTGGCTCTCCAAGATAAGTCCATGGAAATTTTCCATCTCGCTGTTTAACGATTTCAACAGCATCGTCCCTTTGAAGACGTCCACGTCTGATGTGCATCGAAGCTATATCTGAAACTCGACAAAATCCGTATTTCAAAAACTTAAAGTAATCATGAATACCCGTTTGGAAATTATCTAAATTTTCATAGTTTACCAATGAGCCTTCTATAGCATGGGGCAAGGTTTCAAAACCGTGAGCCTGTGAAAGAAGAATATTAGAGTACCCATCCCATGGAAAATAGTACCCCAAAAATAAGCCAGTAACCCCAACACGTTCTAAATCTTTTTGATCTGGATATGTGAAAATTATAAAATCTTGAGCTGTGAGACCGTCTTGCCCAACCAAATCTGATACTCTCAATCCAAGAAGTCCACCAAACTCTTCCAGCCATTGTCTGTCAAGGATTTGATCATTAGCTTTAGAAGCCGGACCGCCATACTCATGCTGTGGATTTTCTCCCCAAATAATGAGCGGAATGTTTTGTTGTACTGCAATTTTAACGGGAGCAGTAAAAATGGAGACATGTTCTGGCCATGAAATATCTCCAACCTGAACCAATCCAATCTTATTTAGCTTCTTTCTTACCTTTGGATTAGTAGTGTATTCGATATAATCTACACCTAAGTTCATTAGATTTTCAATATTCCTTCGTCCAATAGGTGTAAGCTGACAAGTTGTAGCTGTAACACACAATGGGCGAAGGCCCATTTTCAGTAGAGTGAGTACCTGATAGGTACTATCTTTACCTCCACTTACCGGTACTATACAGTCGTAATTTGACCCATCTTTACTACGGTACCTATCTGTAATTTCTAGAAATTCTTCTTTGCGCTTTTCCCAATCTATAGTAGGACGTTTTTCAAAATAGCGACATGCACTACAAATTCCTTCTTCATCTATAAATAAATCAGGTTTTGTTTCGGGAAGCACACAACGCTTGCAATAACAAATTTTGTTCATAATTAATCTATGTTTGAAGTAATCATCTTTAAATTATTTTGTGATTTTTATCCATCTCCATTCGAACACCTTGCTTCCAGCGATTTGAACATTATTCTGAACATTCGTAACCGCGTCTTGTATTCCGCTAAAGTTTTGATACTCCTCATTAATTTTCTCTTCATCAAACTTATCTTCTATAAATTCTACTTTATAGTCTCCTAACGACTTAATGAATTTTTCAAGAATATCAAAGCTGTAGGTATTCTGATAAACAAAATCCGACGGATCGCCATTTTCATCAAATATATCCGAATATAAAAACTTACTTAAATGGGTTTTCTCACTAATTAATGTTCTTATAATACAGTATTTTTTGGAAGATTTAATTAAATTTGCAAATGGCACTTGGAAACTCGGAAGGTGAAGGACTACATTACAGCAATAAACTATATCGAATCTTGAATCAAATGCTTTAGGTAATTTAAATATATCTTCAATAGCAAATTCTGTATTTTCATTATCCTTAAAATAGTCCTTTGCAAATTCGATATACGGTACAGTTGAATCAACTCCATAATATTTCAAATTCTCGTCTATTCTCTTTAAGCCATGGTAATAATGGCCTGCGGCACATCCAACATCCAAAACGCTCATTCCGGGATTATAGATATCAGAGACAATTTGAACAAGCTGTTTAGTGCATTCCATTTCTTGCAATTCACCGGTTACCCTTTTAAAAGTTCTTTGTTCAACGGATTCATCCATATCCCAAATTCTCCAATTTTCTTTTTCCATGTTTTTTTAGATTTAGTTGTTATTGAATTGTGTTATAAAAGTGTTGTATATATTTATGTCAGAGAATTGTTAAATAAATTTTTGAATGTTCTTATTATTTTGAGCAAAAATCCATGGATAGTCTGTTAATATTTTCTCAATACCACTTAGTTTATCGCTCGAATAACTGTCGCAGAATACTGCTATCTGGGAGACAACCAAATAATCTGAGGGATAATCGACAGTTAATCTAATATTTCTTAACGCAATATTATCAGCTAAAGTGATTCCCCCTTTTCTGAATTTATCGCTTTTCCGAATAAAAAGAGTTACGTGCTCCTTTTCTTCATACGTCATCGGAGTACCTTCCAAGCTTAATAATACATCGCGAGAAATGATTTCGAAATTCATACCCAAAGGTAGGCCGTTTGTATAACTATATTCATTATTATTCAAGAGATGGTACTCAATAGTTTTCTCTAATAATGAAATGTCAATTATCGGATTATCTCCAGTCAGTCGCACTACCACATCAAAGTTATTAATTTTAGCTATTTCTATAAATCTGCTCAACACGTCGTCTTCGTAACCTCTGTAGCACCTTATAGAATTAGCCAAACAATATTCATATAAAACATCGTTTTCAGCATTGGTCGAGGTTACAATTATAATTTGATTCTTCAGTGAACATTTGCCGAGCTCGTCGACTATCCATTGAATTATTGGCTTACCATTCGCTATCGGTATGGGCATTAACACCTTACCGGGTAATCGCTCAGATCGCATTCGCGCTTGAATGACAAAGCCAATTTTAACCTTACTTCGAAGTCCAACCTCCATCTACGATAATATTTTGCCCTGTAACAAAATTTGAAGCATTTGACGCTAAATATATAAAAGCGCCGGCAACGTCTTCCGATGAGCCTATCCTATTTAAACTCGTTCTTTTGGATAAATCATAAATAAAACTTGTCTGTTTCTGAACATCTTCTGAGGGAAAAGGGCCTGGAGTGACAGAATTAACCGTAATACCATTCCCACCCAAATAGTTTGCATAATATTTTGTCAGCTGGATTATTCCCGCTTTAGCTGCTCCATAATGAGGCGGATTTAAGAATTGAGGATTTTCATCATAAATACTGAAGTCTGGAGAGACCATGCCGTACATTGAAGCAACATTAATAATTTTTCCCGACCTATTTTTTAAAAAATGGGGAATTACTCCCCTTATGAATTTGAATACGCTTCCAAGTGTTCCTTCCATGCTTTTCGCCCACTCTTCGTCAGTCATATTAATAGGTGATTGGCCTTGTGTATAGAACGCATTATTAATCAAAACATCAATTGCTTTTACCTGGGACAAAACTGATTCTATAGCATTTAAAATAGAGGCGTTATCGGAAATTTCGCAGAACTGAAAAAAAAGATTTGTCCCGCTATATTCCGAAAATGTATTTAGAAATTTTTCTTTGTTTCTACCAAGAATGTAGACAGTCGCTCCATGAAATAACAAACTTTCTGCTATGGCCCTACCCAAATACCCATACCCACCGGTTAGAATGACTACCTTATTACTTAAATCAAAAGTGTAAACCATAAATCAAATTAATGAGGCCATTTTGATGGAATTAAAATTTTTCTCGGTATGTGCTTTGTAAGCTCCGGCAATTCTGACGATTGCTCGACAGTTTCTAAATTCACGAGCAATTGATTAGAATTTTCAACTCCTATAATTACTTTATCAATAAAAGGTTGTTCTATTACAAATCTTAATAGTGAACCAGATAGAAATGCTACTGATTCTTGCAATGCATTGATTATGGGCTTTACTTCATCAAAATGAGTAGAAATTTTTTTCATATCTGCAAAAAACAAACCTTGTAAAAACGTTGATCGCGTGTGTATTTCACATCCCTTTTCTTTCAACTGTATCAATTGCCTAACAAACCTCCTATCGAAATAATTGAAAGGTGCCTGAATTAGATCTGGATTAATCCCCTTACTTAATAGTGCATCAAGCTCTGAGGGCTCATTTAGAGAAAATCCAATTTTTCGAATAAGTCCTTCACTTCTAAGTTCTTTTAGCTCGTCCCATTGCCATGGATTGTCATTTAAATTCAAGGGTCGATGGGCTAAGAAGCCGTAAATCGAAGTAGTTTTAAGTTTGGTCAAGCAACTAAGAAGTTGATTACGTATTTTTTGTCCATTTTCAGGCGGCATAAATTTAGAAACCACCATAAATTTACTCAGATTATATCTTCCCAAAACGTCTTCAGCATCTCCGTACGCAGCGGCTGTATCCAGAGTATATATTCCTGACTTTTCAGCAAGGTCAAGGATTTTCCGAACTTCCTCAGAAGTTGTTTTTCCTTTAAAGTTTGAAATGCCATAAGAAATACCAAACTGCGCTGAGCCAATTCCTATTTTACTATTTAACATCATAGTAAGAAATAATCAATTTAATAATCATCTCCTGTTCATATTCAGTTAAGCCAGGGTAAATAGGAAGACTTATACAATGTCTATAATATTTTTCTGCATGTGGCATATCACCTTCTGTCCAACCAAATTCTCTATAATAGGGCATTAAATGACATGGAATATAATGTATTTGTGTTAAAATATTATTTACTTTAAGGTAATTATATAAGCCAATACGATCTTTAACTTCAATAACATATAAGTGATAGGCATGTCCATCTATTACTTCTGATTGACCTAGAATAAAAGGTAGATCATTAAATGTATCGGCATATTTTAACGCAATCTTTCTTCTCATTTCAAGTCCCTCATCGGCGCGCTTCAATTGACTTGAACCCAAAGCTGCTTGAAAATCTGTAAGTCTATAATTAAATCCTAAATTTTGCATTTCCATATACCATCCAGGATAGTTATTATTATCTGAATATTGACCACATGCAAAGGCAATTGAATTAGAATATTCGTCCTCATTCTTAACAATACCATGAGAACGTAATGTCAATAGCTTCTTGTAAATCTCGTAATTATTTGTCGTTATCATTCCGCCCTCTCCACAAGCAATATGTTTCACAGGATGAAACGAAAAAATCGCTAAGTCTGCATACATTCCATTACCACAATTCTGCCTATTCCCCTTAGAATCTACAAAACTTCCACCGGGCGCGTGGCACGCATCCTCTATAATCCATAAATTATATTCATTAGCGAGCTTTCTGAATGCCTCTAAATCAATTGCTCTGCCTGCAAAATCAACTGGAATAATGCCCTTAAAAGTCCCTTGAGGGGAATTCTCCAATAATATTCTTACACTTTCAATATCCAATAGATAGGTGGATGGGTTTATATCTGAGAAAACAACTTCTCCCCCACAATAACGAATACAATTAGCTGATGCCGCAAATGTAATTGGTGTAGTAATCACTTTGTCACCTTTCTTAACCCCTAATGCCAAAGTGCATAAATGCAAAGCAGCTGTGCCATTGGAAACTGCAAGGGCGTACTTACTGCCAACGTAATTCGCAAATTGGTCCTCAAATTTTTTGATTCTAGGCCCCTGAGTAAGATGATCAGATCTAAGTGCATTAACAACAGCGCTTATATCTTCTTCACTTATATTATGCCTGCCATAAGGTATAGATTTCATAAAACTGGTTTAAAACTTGGATCAACATACTGTTTTATCAAGTCACGCATCTTGTCAACTTCCACCCATTCATTATTACTACCTGAATTATATTTGAAGCCCTTTGGAACTACCCATCCGTTGAAATGGTTTAAATATCTTTCCTTATGAGCGCCTGAAGGCAGAATTGCGTAGTATTTTTCAAATTCAATAGTATTATGCGAATCACTTTCAGTGATCATCTCTTCGTGAAGTTTCTCTCCAGTCCGAATTCCGATATCTTCAAGAATGGCATTAGGGGCAATTGCATAGGCAACAGTCTCAATTTTATATGACGGGATCTTTGGCACAAAAATTTCGCCTCCTAAAGCATTCTCGATGGCCCAAAAAACCATTTCGACGCCATCCTCCAATGATATATTGAATCGTGTCATGTCTCTATGCGTGATTGGCAGGACGTTACCTTCTTTTGCTTTTTTTAAGAAATACGGTATAACCGAACCCCGTGATCCCATTACATTGCCGTAGCGAACTATTGAAGCCCGCAGATCGCGATGACCTTTAATATTATTAGCCGCGATAAATAATTTATCAGACACCAATTTGGTTGCTCCATACAGATTGATAGGAGCGGCGGCTTTATCGGTCGAAAGAGCAACAATGGTTTTAACCTCCGTGGATAAAGCTGCATCAATAACATTTTGAGCCCCCACTATATTTGTTTTGATGAATTCATCCGGATTGTACTCAGCCGCAGGGACCTGCTTTAAGGCTGCAGCATGGATAATGATATCTATACCCTCGCAAGCTCTTTTTAAACGTTCCTTATCCCTGATGTCTCCTATAAAAAAACGCAGCTGAGGGTAGGTTTTTTCTGGATAAATAAGGGACATCTCATACTGTTTCAATTCATCTCTAGAGAAAATGACGAGTCTCTTTAAATCTGGATATTTTTTTAGGATTATTTCAACAAATTTTTTACCAAAAGAGCCGGTTCCTCCTGTGATTAATATTGATTGGTTATTAAGCATATATCTGAGTGTTGTTGATTATTAAAAGTTTACTAAGAAGTAATTGGTTGAATTTGGGTAAGATGTGATGAGATAGTTCACTTCAATACCAGTATGCTAACCGCTGTTCAATGTCTTTTTAATTATTACAATATGCTAGACTTTGAAGATTTGAAATATGAGTGGTAAAAAAAGGCCATAAGAATCAGCTGGAATGGGAACCAGAATATTTTTGAATACCCCAAAGTTTGGGTAAATAATTCGATGACTGTGAACATGATACCCCCGAAAATCCATAGAGGAGGGGAATTACATATTGTTATATAACCAGCACCTTTTATATAGCCAAACATTATTTTCAGGCTCTTCACTATAAGAATGATGAATAAAATGAGTGAAATAGCTCCCAATTCGATGAAATAAAATACCCAACCTGAATCAACAGTCCCTTCAAGGCCACCAGTAACGCTCGAAACTTTGAACTGTGATGAAATTAGTTGATTCCCAGATTCAATAAACGTAGGACCCATACCGATTATAATTTGAATCGGATATGAAGTATATGCAAGTAGGGCACTTTGTACAACCTGAAACCTCGTAATAAGTGAGCCGCCAGAAGTTATTCCTCCCATCATCAGTTCAGCGCTAACAAACAAATATCTACCAACGTAATTTACTAAAGCAGCCACAAAAAATACAATAATGACGAGAATAAATAAGGATTGGCGGAACAACTCCTTTTTAAAACGTGACAAAAGATAAAAATAAATCATTATTATGGTTATGAGCATTGCAAGTATAGCTGATTTATTAAACATTAAAACCAGAGCCAAGCCCAAAAATGTAATAACAATAATGTTCGAGATAAACTTAAATATATTCTGTTTTGATAACATTATTCTAAAAAACATGATTACAAAAGAAATACCAACAGCAAAATGAAAGCCGGCATAATAGTATGAAGCCCTAAAAAATTCTATTGCATCCACTTCAATAAACTGTTCTGAATCTTTCATTGCAAAGTTTAAAAGTAGCTTTCCTGTTAAAACCGACTGGATAAGTACAAGCGTTCCAAGAAAAGTTGCTACAACCCAGGAATTAATAATTAGTGAATGTAATCTTTCACTGTCTGCATATAGCTTAAAATACAAATATATAATGACTAATTGTATTACATAAATAAATGGTTTTCCAGAGACCAGTGTTGAAAAAATAAGGCCAGTTATGCAGCTTATAATAAAAAGCATAAGCATCGGGAAAAGCTGCATTGCAGTGGAATTTCTACCCGATTTCCTAAACATTTGCGCTCTCTTCTTTACGTAAAGAAGGATTAATATTTGAGGGATTAGTATTAAAAAAAACCAGTCTGATAGTACATTCTGAACACCAGCAAAAGTGTAGAATCCTCCGACCGGTGCGAGGAGTGAAAAAAACGGTATCGCTAAAAGTACTGACGCCGGGCGAATTATGGCAACCCCAACGGAAAAAACCCCTGCTAAAAGCGTTGAAAAAATAATTTCATTCTCACTTCTCGAAAGTAGGGTTAAAATAACAGGTAAACTCCAAAGAACACCAATAAACGTGAGATAACGCACATTTCCTCTATTACTCATCACGCCTCTAGGATGCAGATGTGTGGTGGCTGAATTTTCGGCGCCTGGCATTAATAATTAACTATTTTTTGTGAGATACATTTCAACCTTAGCAAAAAACTGCTCCCAAATCTTACCTGCAGTATAATCACGTAAATATCTTTGCCTCCCAGCCTCTCCAATCGAGCGGGCTTTCTCTGGATTTGCAAGATAGTAGCTTATCAAATCTATCGCTTCTTTTTGGGTGTCAAATCCAATAATTTCTTTACCCTCATCAAACACAAGGCTTAGATTTTTTTTATTATCACATATCTGACATATACCAAATGCGGCAAGATCATAAAGCCTTCCATTTATCGGGCCCAGGGAATTATGCAGGTTTAAGCCGATTTTAGAATTCGCATATAGTTCAGGGATCAGATCATCATCTAAATAGCCATTAGCCCAATTGCCGCCATATGCAGCTATATCTGGAAATGATCGCTCAATTTGTTCCATAAATTTCTTTTTTTTATACAAACCCAAATATTTCCCGATAAAGCGAAATTTTAGCGCTCCATATTTTGAGCCTATAAAAACCAATGGGACGTTTCGCTGACTGTTTTCTACCAGATCAGAGCCAGTTTCATCTTGGTAATGAAAGGGCCCAAGGGGCCAAAAAAAGACATTTTTACAGCCCCAATCCTGATACATACCAATGCATGCAGGATTAGAAATTGCACAGATATCATAATTTAAAGCAACTGGTTTAGAAATTACATCTGATGCGTCTGGATCATCAGCACAATGATATATCTTAAGCTTATTAAATTGATTAAGAAAGTCAGGATGGATCATGGCCCCATTGTAGTGGATAAAAATATCACACTCGTCAATTTTTTTCCCGAGAGCTTCATATAAAGTCAGGAGCTTTTTATCGCCCTTTTTCCATAACTTATCCAAATAAGGGAAAATAGTATAAGGATGAAATTCCGATATTTTAAAATTAGTTATGTCGTAGCCTAGTGTCAACGCCGCTGAGCGCCTTCTTTCATGCCATTGGTGCATAAGCTTTCCTGCATTTGAATGCGCTAATAATATTTTCTTCTCTTTTAATTTCATAAAAAAATATTGTGTATCATGGTTACATTATTACTCTCTGAATTCAAATACATTCAGCGTGATAAATTTATTCCTTAAGACTTTAATTACCATGAAACCAAAGAAGATCATAGCCAAATAAAATATTAAAGTACTGATAAATTCAAAGTTCTGAAATCGGTCTGGAAACTCTATACACAGAGTCAACGGAGTCAATAAAATAGTAATTCCCAAAATACCAATCGTAATTAAGAATGCTATGAATATATAACGCGGGATTACATATTTATCCTGTCCAAAAAAGGCTCTCTTGGCAATTATTATGTATCCTATAATCATTAACAGCTGAATGAACATATAACAAATTGTTACGCCAATTTCACCGTAAAATTTCGCCCCTGCCCACAGAAGAGGAATTTGCAAAATTGCCAGGCTACCTACATATATCACTCTCATTCTAAGCCCTCCAACAAAATCAGATAAAGGCGAAACAAAACTGGATGTTGACTGTGTGAGTATCATTATTGACATTATGGAAAAAAGAATTGGGCCGTGGAGACTTTTAGGCATCAAAATATTTGCAACTGAACCCGCAGCAATAAAAAACGCCCCTGCGAAGACCCCAACCATTACGATGAACCTGAAACAAGCATCCCAAAGTGCTGTGACCGCCGATAAGCCCTTTGCTTTAACTTCTTGTGCCTTAACCGACAGTGCGTTTCCTATAGTCATGAAAGGAAACGTGACTATTTCCAATATTTTTGAAAAGGCAGATACAATTCCTACTATTTCCGGTCCAAACATTCCAAACATAATCAGGGGACCGGCTTGAAACGCCCGCGTAGATAAACGTAATCCAAGAAAACTAAAACTTTCTTTCATCATTAAGCTCACTGAGGCGACTTCTAAAGTATCATCTTTGATATAATCTTCACTTACCATTGGAACGGTGTGGTTGGCCGAAACCCACATTAACGACCAACAACAAAGGCTAGCTGTTATGAATATGGTACTCAATCCAGCAAAAGCCAAACCCATTGCGGATGGAAAAAACCAGGCAATAATTAATAGCCCGGAAGATCGAACTATGGACTCTACAGTATCCAATACTGCTGATGTCCCGAAGGCCAAATATGATCTTATGCAAGACCTGGCGAAGTTTGCCGGTATCGTTAACCAAACTGTAAATACCAAAATTAACAAGAGCCAAGGATCTACTACTATTGTGGTATTCATGAAAAAAATCAGATATGAAATTCCTATCAGAGGAATTAAACCAAAAAGTGCCACCTTACTTTGCAACTTAATCCACCCCATCAACTCCTTGCGAAGCAAGTGTGGTTTTTGAGCCCTTACTTCAGCAATTCCCTTGCCTGCAGCAGAAGAGACACCGAAATCAACAAAAGATTCAAGTATCGAAATGATCGCTCCTACATATACGATAACACCATATTCCGATGGTCCTACGGCACGTAGCATAATCGGAAAACTTATCAGGGTGATCAGTGATGTAATTATCCTTGGAACAGAACTAAGACCAAGCACTTTTAATAGGTAATTATTATCGTTCATTTATTTGCATCGATTGAAATTGATTCCATTGCTCTTTTATATTTCGACGCAATCACTTTTATGCTCAGGTCATCGATAAATCTCTGCTTTACGCGTTCCCGATACATCAAATTATCATCTTTCACTCGTATTACCAAGCTAAGTACCTGTTCGAAGTCAATAGAAGGAAAATCACAATCAAAACGATGTGTTGAAAAAAAACCGTTTGAAAAGTCATCTGCAGGCAAAAGCTCTCCAGCATTGCCCACAATATCCGCTATACCACCGCTGGCAATGCCGACCACTGGCAGCCCATGTGCCATGGATTCAACAACTGCATTCGGGCAGGGATCCCTATAGCTAAAGGAAATATACATATCGCTTTCAAGCAACGCATCGCGGAATGTATCACCAAATCCCTTAAACCTTGGCAAGGTTCTAATGAATGTCGAATTTTCAATTGTATTTTTTATTTCTTCAGCCTGGGGCACACAAAATGGCACCTTTCCTGTATAGCCTAGGATTGTCAAGTGAATTGAAATATTTTTATTTTCCCAACACCAACGGACAAACTCTACAATATCGTGAACTCTTTTCGCAGGTTTCCAATCATCATAAATAGTTATAAGCTTAATTTCACTATTTTGTGATTTAACAATGCTTTCATTCCAAAAAGTTATAGACGATCCGTTTACTATGATATCAGACTTTTTATTTGAGAAATATGGACGATGCACATTCTTAGAAAATACTGACTGATAAATAATAAAGTCTGCTAATAAAATTCGTAAAAATCCTCCATAGTTTTCACTAAGGAAATTTGCCCAGAAAGCGAGAAAATTGTGAGCTCTCTTGTATTTCAATCCAATTGAAAACAACGTTCTAAGAGGCCATTTAAAAGTGCTTATGAATGCAGGGGATAACTTGTCAGAATACAATCCGTCTACTCTTAAAACCACCCTCTGTCGTCTTATTTTTGCTTTAATTATTTCTTTTATAGGTGCTGAAACATTGAAAAGGATGACAGTTGGTTTCTGATTTAACTCTATCTGACTGGGTAATAATTCTTGATTTAAATTATCAAAAAATCTTTGGCCCGATGTAATTTTTGTAGAATCGAAAAAAACACCAAAACCCTTTTTCAAGTGCTTCCTTAGCATTTTTTTGCATAGATTTCTATATGGTTACCAATTGAAAATCCAGAAAGTACTCT
>Ga0172372_10001496_pt1 | contig 36255 bp, 26 predicted proteins | sample LakKiv5m_2_FD_114544 | JGI IMG/M metagenome (GOLD analysis project Ga0172372, IMG submission 114544) | Freshwater microbial communities from Kabuno Bay, South-Kivu, Congo - kab_092012_9.5m | ecosystem: Environmental > Aquatic > Freshwater > Lake | place: Democratic Republic of the Congo... | reverse complement strand
TGGGTGTGATGTTGTTCGACGAAGTGGCATTTAAAAATGTGATCGCAAACGGATTGGTTCTCGACAAGCACGGGAATAAAATGAGTAAGCGTTTAGGTAATGCCATTGATCCGTTTACCACCGTTGAAAAATACGGAGCTGATGCCGTTAGATGGTATATGTCAACCAACTCTCAGCCTTGGGATAACCTAAAATTTGATCTTGAAGGCGTGGTTGAATCCCAAAGAAAATTCTTAGGAACCCTCTACAATACATATTCTTTCTTTGCTATTTATGCAAACATAGACAGTTACAAATATTCTGAAGAATCTGAAATTGCAATAGAGAAGCGCACAGAACTGGATCGTTGGATTTTGAGTAAACTTCATTCTTTGGTTAAAGAAGTGGAAGAGTCTTTGGATGATTATGATCCAACCAGAGCTTCAAGAGCCATTGAGGAATTTGTGGGTGAACAATTGAGTAACTGGTTTGTGAGACTCTCAAGACGCAGATTCTGGAAAGGAGAAATGAACCAGGAGAAACAGGCCGCTTACGATACATTGTTTGTTTGCTTGGAAACTGTTTCAAGGTTAATGTCGCCGGTTGCACCATTTTTTGCCGAGTGGTTATTTAAGGCGTTAAACACTCCTAGAAATCTTGAAATTCAATCGGTTCACTTGAGTGAATGGCCCAAATACAATTCGGCGATCATTGATTCATTCCTTGAATCTCAAATGGAAAAAGCTCAGCGCGTTTGCTCTTTGGTTTTATCCTTGAGAAAAAAAGAAAAAATCAAAGTAAGACAACCGCTTCAAAAGGTACTCATTCCTGCATTGACTGAAAAAATGAGAGAAGAATTGGTAAATGTTTCAGATATCATTAAGTCTGAAGTAAACGTCAAAGAAATAGAGTTTTTGGCAGCAGATAATCAGCTTCTTGTTAAAAAAGTAAAGCCCAATTTTAAATCGCTGGGTAAACAATTGGGACCACACATGAAAAAAGCTGCTGAGTTGATTTCTTCATTTGGAGCGTCAGAAATTGCTGAATTGGAGCAAACCAGTGAAATAAACCTTAATATTCCTGAATTGGGAGATGTCAAGATCAACATTGCAGATGTGGAAATCAGTGCGCAAGACATGCCCGGTTGGTTGGTTGCTAATGAAGGAGATATAACTGTGGCTTTAGATATTCATATTTCGGAAGAATTATTGCAAGAAGGAATAGCACGAGAATTGGTAAATAGAATACAAAATCTTCGTAAAGAGTCTGATTTTGAAGTTACCGATAAAATCAGCGTGGAATATAATGCTGATGCTCAGGTTGTTGACAGTGTAGTAGCATTTTACGATTATATTTGCAAAGAAGTACTTGCAATAAATGTTGAATTAAACGATAATTGCAAGTCTCACCCCACCGATGTTTATGAAACTGAGGTTTTTATAAACATTAAAAAAGCATAAACTCTGATACTATGGAAAAAGAAAAAACACGCTACAACGACGATGAATTGGAAGAATTCAGAAATTTGATTCAGGCTAAGTTGGATCGAGCTAAAGATGAGTTTAAAACCCTGCAAGGTCAGTTGAAATCAGGCAATGAAAATGGAACTGATTCAACAAATAATAATTATTTAACCCTCGATGACGGTGCAGAAACCGCCGAAAAAGAAAAAATAAATCAACTTGCAGCTCATCAATTGAAATTCATTAAAAGTTTGGAAGCCGCATTGGTAAGAATTCACAATAAAACTTATGGTATTTGTAAAACCACAGGCAAGTTGATACCAGCAGAGAGATTGAGAGTTGTTCCGCATACCACAGAAACTGTTGAGGCTAAGAATCGCCGTTAGTCTAATATGTCTTTTTTCAGCAATATCGCCCCTAAAAGGGCATGGACAATAGCATTGTCAGTGGTGTTTATTGGCCTTTTGATAGATCAAATCATTAAAGTTTATGTTAAAACCCATTTTGTATATGGTGAAACCTATCCCTTATTTGGCGATTGGTTCAAGATATACTTCATTGAAAACGATGGAATGGCTTATGGCATCACCCTATTTGGAGGCGGAAAAGTTGGTAAACTGTTTTTAACCTTTTTCCGTATTGCTGTTTCAATATTCGGTTTCTTTTATCTCAAAGCCATGATCCGCGAAAAAAGTCCGTTTGGACTCATATTTTCCATTGCATTGATTTTAACTGGCGCTATTGGTAACATCATTGACTCTGTTTTTTACGGAGTGATTTTTGACGATATCAACGGATATGTGGCAAGTTGGTTTGAAGGACATGTGGTAGATATGTTCTACGCACCCCTTTGGGAAGGAGTCTTGCCAGAATGGATACCCATCAGCGGAGGTGAGCATTTCGTATTCTTTGCTCCTATCTGGAATTTTGCTGATGCTTGCATCACTGTGGGTGTTGCAACCTTATTAATTGCTCGAAATCAGTTTGAACTTCCATCGGTAAAAATAGTTTTTCCAAAAAAAGCAGCAAAAGATCCTTCATCTGAAGATTCAGAAGGTTAACTTTGTAGCTGATTCATGGAACCTTCATTTAACGAACAACAATTGCTTCGTCGTCAATCGCTTGACGAATTGCGTGCTTTGGGCATTGATCCCTACCCAGCTGAACTATTTCCGGTAAACTCCACCGCCGAGGAAATTAAAAATGAATTCCCCTCGAATCCAGACAAATTCAAACACACCGTAATTGCGGGTAGAATGATGGCTAGACGCATCATGGGAAAGGCCGCCTTTGCCGTAATTCAAGATAGCACCAGCAAAATTCAAGTTTACATCAATAGAGATGAAATTTGCCCAGGAGAAGACAAGGAAATGTATAACACCGTTTTCAAAAAGCTTCTTGATATTGGCGATATTCTTGGTTTTGAAGGATATGTATTCAGCACCCAAACAGGTGAAACTACTCTGCATGTGCAATCGTTTAAACTTCTATCTAAATGTTTGAATCCGCTTCCCCTTCCAAAAGAGAAGGATGGAGTTATTTTCGACGCATTTACAGATCCCGAAGCTCGTTACCGCATGCGTTATGTAGACTTGGTGGTAAATCCTCAGCACAAAGAAATATTCTTAAAGAGAACCCGAATCATTCAATCATTGAGAAATACCTTCAATGATAAAGGATATTTAGAAGTTGAAACCCCTACGCTGCAAGCAGTTCACGGTGGGGCAACCGCACGTCCGTTTGAAACACATCACAATGCTCTTGACATGAAATTGTACTTGAGGATTGCCAACGAACTTTATTTAAAACGTTTGATTGTGGGCGGCTTTGATGGTGTTTATGAGTTTGCCAAGAACTTTAGAAACGAAGGAATAGATAGAACTCATAATCCAGAATTTACCGGTTTGGAGATCTACGTTGCCTACAAGGACTACTATTGGATGATGGATTTTGTAGAAGAAATGATTGAAAAATGTGCACACGACGTCAACGGAACAACAATGGCAACGGTAGGTGAAAATGAAATTAGTTTTGCACGTCCGTACCAACGTTTGACTATGGCAGAAGCCATTTTGAAATATAGCGGATTTAATATCGAAGGAAAAACAGAGCAAGAATTGGGAGATTTTGCTAAGAGCATTGGCTGCGAAATCACATCCAAAATGGGCTATGGTAAATTGATTGACGAGATCTTTGGCGCTACTGCAGAAAAACATCTGATTCAGCCCACGTTCATTACTGATTACCCTATTGAAATGAGTCCTTTAACCAAAAAACACAGGAGCAAACCAGGTTTAGTTGAACGTTTTGAATTGTTTGTTAATGGTAAAGAGATTGCTAACGCATATACGGAGTTAAACGATCCCATAGATCAAAAAGAACGTTTCGAGGAGCAGTTGATATTAGCAGAAAGAGGTGACGACGAAGCAATGGCCATGGATCATGACTTCATACGTGCTTTGGAATACGGTATGCCTCCAACCAGCGGATTAGGTGTGGGTATTGATCGATTGACGATGATGCTTACAAATCAAGCATCCATTCAAGAAGTATTATTCTTCCCTCAAATGAGGCCAGAAAATCACGGGTAATTCCATGATTGAAATTGGTAAAGATGAACTTTTGGTGATGAATTGTTTGATTCACGTCGAAACTTTACAGCAAGTCGTCGAAGAAGTAAAACTTAGTCAACCTATTGTTGTTGATATCATCAAACAGTTGCTGCATCACCGATACGTCAAAGCCCTTGATTTGTCGAACAATCAGCGACTAACTTTCAACGTAGACAAAATCCTCCAAACCCGTTTTCAGTTAACGGCAAAAGGATATGAGGAGTTGGAAGCCCAATCAAATTAGATTATATTTGTAAAAACCTAGAAATTCACCAAAAAGTATATGTCAGAAAAAGCCAAAATCATCTTAGAAGGAAACGAGTTTGAATTGCCCGTAATCTCAGGTTCAGAAGGCGAAAAAGCCATAGATATTGGAAAATTACGTGACTTAACCGGTTATATTACATTAGATTCTGGATTCAAAAACACAGGTGCCACTACCAGTGGAATCACTTTTTTAGATGGTGAATTGGGTATACTCCGACATAGAGGTTACAACATCGAAGATTTAGCTGAACACTGCAGTTTCTTAGAGGTTTCTTATTTGATTTTAAACGGGGAACTTCCAACAGCCGCGCAATTAGCAGAATTCGAAGCAAAAATTTCCGAACATACTTTAGTAAACGAAGGACTTGAAGCCATGTTCAAAGCCTTCCCAACGGGCAGTCACCCAATGGGTCAGTTGAGCAGCATGATTTCTTCTTTAAGTTTGTATTACCCCAAATCATTAGATCCAAACCGTCCAGAAGAAGCGGTAAAAAGAACCATCATTCGTTTAATGGCAAAGATGCCAACCATCTGTGCCATGATTTACAAAAAGCGAAATGGACACCCTTTAGTATATCCCAACAACAAGTTGGACTATGTTACTAATTTCTTGAACATGACCTTCGGTCAAGTATCTGATACGAGTTACATGGCAGATCCAGTAATTGTCGATGCAATGAACAAATTGTTGATTTTGCATGCTGACCATGAGCAAAACTGTTCTGCAAGCACTGTGCGTGTGGTTGGAAGCTCTCAAGCTAATTTGTACAGCAGTATTTCTGCAGGTATAAACGCTCTTTGGGGACCTTTACATGGTGGTGCGAATCAAGAAGTGTTAGAAATGTTGGAAGACATTAAAAACGACGGCGGTGACGTAGTGAAGTACATCAATAAAGCTAAAGATAAAAATGATCCTTTCCGTTTGATGGGCTTTGGGCATCGCGTTTACAAAAACTTCGACCCAAGAGCAAAAATCATCAAGAAAGCTTGCGACGATGTATTGAATAAATTGGGCGTGAATGATCCTATTTTAGAAATCGCTAAGAAATTGGAAGAAGCAGCATTGAACGATCCTTATTTTGTTGAGCGTAAACTGTTCCCGAATGTTGATTTCTATTCGGGCATTATTTACCGTGCTTTGGGCTTCCCAACAGATTTCTTTACCGTTCTTTTTGCTTTAGGACGTTTACCTGGTTGGATTGCACAATGGCAAGAAATGCGCACAGACAAACAACCTATCGCACGCCCTCGTCAAATATACACTGGTGCCGAACCACGTGCCTTTGTAAGAATGAGCGATAGAGCCTAATTTCAGCGGATTTTTTCCTATTTTCCTCGTTTCCAAAACTTTCAAAGTCCTTTAAAGGTTACTTTTGCACGCCCTGAGCGACTGTATGAGGATTTTCAAGACTTTCACATTAATTTTATTTCTAATAGGTTCTGCCAATTCCCTAGTTGGTCAATCATATACACTAAGTGGCTTTATAAAAGACAGTCTAAATGGTGAAACCATCAAAGGCGTGCAAGTCGCTGAAACTAGTATTGGGGCTACCGCTAGTACCAACAGTTACGGGTTTTTTAGTCTCACACTAAAAAAAGGCAATTACAGTCTCAAAATCAACTCAGCCGATTTTGAGACAAAAACACTCAATGTTAACTTGACTCAAAATATAGAATTGAACATTGAACTTGCACCAAAAGCTGAAGATATTGGTGAAGTCAACGTCAGAGCAAAAAAGAACGACAATGTCAAAAAAATTGACATTTCCACTCAGTCACTTACTGGCAAAGTCATTAAAAAAATACCTGCTTTTCTCGGTGAAGCAGACGTCATCAAAAGCATCCAACTTTTACCTGGTGTAACAACCGTAGGAGAAGGCGCATCTGGTTTTAATGTACGTGGTGGTTCAATTGACCAAAATTTAGTGTTGATGGATGATGCTCCAGTCTTTAATTCGGCTCACCTATTTGGTTTTTTCAGCATCTTCAACCCAGATGCCGTAAAAGACGTCCAACTCATTAAAGGAGGGATCCCTGCCAATTATGGCGGTAGATTGAGTTCTGTCTTGGATGTTACAACAAAAGACGGAAACAATAAGGCTTTTCAAGGCAGTGGAGGTGTTGGTACCATATTTTCGAGATTAACTCTAGAAGGACCACTTCTAAAGAATAAAGCGAGTTTTTTGGTATCTGGTAGAAGAAGTTACATCGATGTTTTGGCTGCACCATTTTTAAATGAAGATTTAAAAGAGAGTAGATTCTTTTTCTACGATCTTACCACCAAATTCAATTATCAAAATAAACGCAATCGTTTTTTCATCTCAACTTATTCTGGCGATGACATTTTTTATGCTGCTGATGCCTTTGGTGTAAAATGGGGAAACAACACAGTTACTGCTCGTTGGAATCATGTATTTAACAAACGACTGTTCACCAACTTAACCTACTACTACAGCAGATACCGCTACAACTTGGAATTTTCGAATGGTGATGACTTAAGTTTTAATTGGACGTCATACATCTTCAACAATAGTTTAAAATCAGATGTAAAATATTATTTGAATCCTAAAAATGAGTTAGGTGCTGGTTTTCAAAGTACCTATTACATCCTTCGTCCAGGAAATGCCATCGCCAAAAATAGCTTGGGCACTAATAACTTCAGTTTACCCGATAAATTCGGTTTAGAAAACGCCGTTTACCTAACCGAAGATTTTAATAGCACCGGTAGATTTTCTCTTCGTGTTGGAATGAGAATCAGTCAGTTTTTATATTTAGGTAAAAGCAACGTTTACACTTACAGGGAACCTTTTGCTCCAGGTCAAAGACGCTTTGTGGATTCTGTATGGCAAGCCGGTGACAACGAAGTCATTACCAATTACATCAATCCAGAACCGCGTTTGGGCTTCAAATATCAATTGAATAAATCGGCATCCATCAAAGGTGGATATAACCGCATGGTTCAGTATCTACACCTCATTTCAAACACCGCTGCCAGCGTACCTTTTGATGTTTGGTCATTGTCAACCAACAACATCAAACCAGAATTAGCAGATCAGTATACCATCGGATATTTCAAGAATTTCTCTTTCGGGGGATTTGAATTCGAAAGTTCCTTTGAAACTTATTATAAAGACCTTCAAAATCAAGTTGATTATGTAGATGGTGCTAATTTATTGCTTAATGAATATTTAGAAGGAGAACTGATTAATGGTGTTGGACGTGCTTACGGATTGGAAGCTTATTTGAAGAAAAGTACAGGAAAACTCACTGGTTGGATAAGTTACACTCTTTCTAGAAGTGAAAGACAATCTGATGGCATCAATGATAATGAATGGTACCCTAGCAGGTTTGACAGACTGCATAATCTTTATGTGGTTGCTCAATATCAGTACAATAAAACTTGGGATTTTGCTGCAAATTTCGTGTTGAGCTCAGGTACACCAACCACTTTCTACACTGGCCAATATACGGTCCAAGGTTATACTGTTCCTGATGCAGGAAGCAATGCTAGAAACAACATTCGTAACCCCTATTATCACAGGCTAGACTTATCTGCCACTTATACCAAGAAGAAAAAAGGAAAATGGGAGTCCAACTGGGTGTTCTCAGTTTACAATGCTTACAACCGCAGAAATCCTTTTTCCATATATTTCTCAACTAACCACGAAGACTCAGGCATGAATAAAGCCATTCAATTCAGTGTAATTGGAAGCATCGTACCTGCTATTTCTTACAATTTCAAATGGAACTAACATGAAGCGTTTTTTATACATATTATCCGTTTCCTTACTTACATTAATCAACACTTCGTGTGAAGACATCATTGATGTTAACGTAGATCAAAAACAAAAGAAAATTGTAGTTGATGCCTTTGTTAATAACCTTAAGATCACCCAAAAAATCAAACTTACCGAAAGCATACCATACTTCGCTGCACCCGGAACAGAACCCTTCATCTCTGATGCTACAGTAATCATCGCAGATACTAGCGCCAGCAATTTTAAGATATTCCCCTTCATTCATAAAGACAGTGGAGTCTATGAATGGAATCCAAAGCCCGCCAGCGGAGATACCTTTCAGGTTGGGCGTCAATATGCACTAATCATCATTCATCGCGGTGATACATTAATTAGTGCTTGTAGACTGAATCCAACAGTTTCTGTGATTGACAGTTTACGCACCGTTCCAGTTGAAGGAAACGGACCTCCATTCATTGATTCTGGTAAATACGTTGAATTATTCGCGAATGACTTACCTGGAATGGGCAACTTTTATTGGGTAAAGACCTTCAGAAATGATACATTCTTGAATGACATTCGCAACTTAAACATCTCTCAAGATATGGGTAATAACTCCAACGGACAAGATGGTGGTTTGTTTATTTACCCCATTAGATTCTCAGGTTTAAACCAATTCTTGAGACCTTACAGAGAAAGTGAAAAAGTTAGAGTTGAAGTTCATTCCATTACCTTGGAAGCATTCTTTTGGTTTAATTTAATTGTAAACGAAAGAAACAACGGAGGTCTTTTTGCTACACCACCCGTGAATATTCAATCCAACATCATTCCTTTAAATAAAAATATGGAACGAGGTATTGCCGGCTTTTTCTGTATCAGCGATGTACGCAGTGCAGAGATAACAGTAAAAGAGTTTTAAGCTTCTTGCAATTTTAATTTAAGAGCATCTAATTCGTCTCTTAATCGTGCTGCTTCCATGAATTCCATGTTTTTAGCAGCTTTATACATGTCTTTCTCTGTCTTTTGTATTGCTTTTTGAAGAGCATTTTTATCCATGTATTGAACAATTGGATCAGCTGCAACGGGTGCGGAGTCTTCCAAGAAAGCCTTATATGCCTTATCATTATCAGAGGCCATGGTATCGGCTACCGAAGTTTGTTTGAAAATTTCTTCCCGTGTTTTTCTAACTGTTTTAGGTGTGATACCATTAGCAAGATTGTACTCCATTTGTCTTTCCCTTCTTCGGTTGGTTTCACGAATGGTGATTTCCATGCTCTTGGTAATTTTATCTGCGTACATAATTACCTTACCGCGGTCATTTCTAGCTGCACGACCAATGGTCTGAACTAAACTTGTAACACTTCTCAAGAAACCCTCTTTATCGGCATCCATGATAGCCACCAGCGATACTTCTGGCAAGTCTAATCCTTCCCTCAACAAATTCACACCAATCAATACGTCAATTCCACCCAGACGTAAGTTTCTTAAAATCTCCACACGTTCTAATGTTTTTACCTCCGAATGGATATATCCTACTTTGATACTAAGTCTTGCAAGGTATTTAGAAAGTTCTTCCGCCATGCGCTTGGTCAAAGTGGTTACCAATATTCGGTCTCCCATTTTAATGCGCTCGTCAATCTCCCCAATGAGATCATCTACTTGGGTGTCTAAGGGACGAACTTCAATTTCTGGATCCAACAAACCCGTTGGACGAATCAACTGTTCCACAATAACTCCTTCCGATTCTACAATTTCAAATTCAGCGGGCGTTGCAGTTACATAAATAGATTGATTAACTATAGAATAGAACTCTTCAAACTGTAAAGGTCTATTGTCCATGGCAGCAGGCAAACGAAATCCGTATTCAACCAAATTGATTTTTCGACTTCTATCGCCGCCATACATGGCACGAATTTGGGGCATGGTTACATGGCTTTCATCCACAACAAGTAAAAAGTCCTTCGGGAAATAATCCAACAAACAAAAAGGCCTATCACCTGGGTTTCTGCGATCAAAGTATCTGGAATAATTTTCAATTCCATTGCAGTAACCCAATTCACGGATCATTTCCAGATCAAAATTAACCCTTTCTTCCAAGCGCTTTGCTTCTAAAAATCGCTGCTGCTGCTGGAAAAATTCCATTTGTAACACGAGATCATCTTGAATTTTGTAAATAACGTCTTGAAGCCTATCTCGTGGCGATACATAAATCTGGGCGGGATAGATAGCGCAATCTAGCAGAGAATCAATTTTTCTGCCTGTTTCTGGTTCAAAACTGTAGATCTCCTCAATTTCATCCCCAAAAAAACTGATGCGATAGGCAAAATCGTTGTATGCTAAATGTACATCCACGGTGTCACCTTTGACTCTAAAAGTCCCACGCTTAAACTCCACAGTAGTTCTAGAATACAAGCTTTCAACCAACCTATATAGCAACTGCTGACGAGATATATGCATTCCTTCACTCAAACGAATGATGGTATTTTCGTAATCTGAAGGATTACCTGCTCCATAAATGCAACTTACTGAAGCAACCACAATGACATCGCGTCGTCCGGAGAGAAGAGTAGAGACGGTGCGTAAACGCATCTTTTCAATTTCATCGTTTATGCCTAAATCCTTCTCTATGTATGTGTTAGTAGTCGGAATAAATGCTTCTGGTTGGTAATAATCGTAATAACTTACAAAATATTCAACGGCATTATTAGGGAAAAACTGCTTAAACTCTCCGTAAAGTTGAGCAACTAGGGTTTTGTTGTGAGACAGCACCAATATTGGGCGATTCACCTGTTGAATGACATTGGCAATGGTAAACGTTTTTCCCGACCCTGTTACACCTAAAAGTGTCTGTGCTCTTTGTCCGTTTTCTATTCCTTGAACCAATTGTTTTATGGCATCGGGCTGATCGCCTTTGGGTTCAAAATTGGAAACGAGTTGGAATTCAGGCATGGTGTTGTACAAAGTTAGGGTATATTTTTTCGTATCTTTGCAGTAATGCAAGAAGTGGCTACAAAATCAGCAGACATTACTCAGGAAGAATTCGTATCAACCGTACTTTCCGATTATAAAATTGCTTTTCAAAGTCGTCATGCTTCCCTTATTGGCAGGAAGGAAGTGTTGACCGGTAAAGCCAAATTTGGAATTTTTGGCGACGGTAAGGAAGTGGCACAAGTGGCCATGGCCAAAGTTTTTGAAAAAGGCGACTGGCGAAGCGGTTACTATCGCGATCAAACTTTTATGTTTGCCTTAGGACTGTCAGACGTTCAAAAGTTTTTTGCTCAGCTGTATGCACACGCATCGGTAGAAAAAGAACCAGCCTCTGGAGGTAGAAGCATGAATGGGCATTATGCAACCAGACTCCTTGATGACCAAGGAAATTGGCTCAGCCAAAACGATAGATACAATGTATCTGCCGATATTTCGCCCACTGCAGGACAGATGCCCCGCCTTTTAGGTTTAGCACTTGCCTCTAAATTATACAAAGAAAATTCAGCCCTCCACGGAATGACTGAATTCTCGAATCAAGGAAAAGAAATCGCATTTGGAACCATTGGAAACGCCTCAACTTCTGAAGGAATTTTTTGGGAGGTTATGAACGCCGCTTGTGTTATGCAAGTGCCTATGCTTATGAGTGTTTGGGATGATGGATACGGAATTTCTGTCCCCGCAAAATATCAAACAGCAAAAGAGAACATTTCTGCCATCATGAGCGGTTTTCAAACCAACGATAAAGGCGTTGGAATGGAGATTTTCACCGCTCGCGGCTGGAATTATGCTGAACTTTGCAACGTATACAAACAAGCTACCGATGTTTGCCGAACCAAACATACGCCTGTTTTAGTGCATGTAACAGAAGTAACACAACCTCAAGGCCATTCAACTTCTGGAAGTCACGAACGATATAAATCAAAAGAGCGCCTCGATTGGGAAATTGAATATGATTGCATCACACAAATGCGCCAATGGATCATTGACAATGGTTTATGTACCGTTGAATCTTTGGAAGCACTTGAAGCGTCTGCATTGAACGAAGTGAAACAGATGCAAAAAGCAGCTTGGACTGATTTTGTTTCAGACATTAAAACAGACATACAATCTTTTGCCCAAGTATTACAACAACTCATTACATCTCAAATTGCTCCTGCAGAATTGACGGTAATTAGAGATAAAATGCTATCCATCTCAGACCCTATCAGACGTGATTTAGGTACCGCAATACACGAGTCGTTGCGTGTAACCATCCCAAATACTCCAGCACAAAAGCAAGCACTTCTTGATTATCACAAAAAATTCATTGATGATAATCACGATCGATACAGTTCTAAGTTGTATTCAGACAGCTCTGAAAGCGTGTTGAACGTTGCTCACACACTTTTAGAAACGAGTGATGAAATTGTAGATGGTTACCAGGTGGTTAGAGCATGTTTTGAAGCAAACATGGAACGCGACCCACGTATTTTTGCCTTTGGAGAAGACGTAGGTAAAATTGGAGATGTGAATCAAGGTTTCTCTGGATTGCAGGAAAAGTTCGGTGAATTGCGTGTTACAGATAAAGGCATCAGAGAGTGGAGCATCATTGGAGAAGGAATTGGTGCAGCCATGCGCGGATTACGTCCTATTGCTGAAATCCAATATTTAGATTATCTCCTGTACGGTCTCGAGCCCTTAAGCGATGATTTAGCTACTCTTCAATACAGAACAAAAGGCGGTCAAAAAGCACCGTTGATTGTACGAACTCGAGGACATAGACTTGAGGGAATTTGGCATTCTGGTTCACCCATGGGAATGATCATTAATTCATTGAGAGGAATGCATGTTTGTGTTCCACGCTCAATGACTCAAGCAGCTGGAATGTACAATACTCTTTTGAGAAGCGATGAACCAGCATTGGTAGTGGAATGTTTAAATGGTTACAGAACCAAAGAAAAAATGCCTAAAAACATTGCTGATTTCACAGTTCCTTTAGGAGTGACAGAAACCTTGCGCTTTGGTGAAGATGTTACTTTGGTGACTTATGGATCAAACGTAAGAATCGCCTTGCAGGCAATTGACCTACTTTCAGAACATGGAATTAGAGTTGAACTCATTGATATACAAACACTTCTTCCATTTGATATTCACCATAATATAGCTGAAAGTCTTAAAAATACCAACAGATTGGTAGTGTTTGATGAAGATGTACCTGGAGGAGCATCTGCGTTCATTTTACAGCAGATTTTGGAGGTTCAAAACGGTTATACATATTTAGACAGCAAACCTTTAACCATAACTTCCAAAGAACACAGGCCTGCATATTCAAGTGACGGAGATTATTTCTCAAAACCATCGGTAGATGATGTATTTGCAGGAATTTATCAGATGATGCACGAAACAAATCCTCAAAAGTGGCCCAGTTTATTTTAATCAGTTAAAGCACAAATGCCCGAATCTAAAACAATACCTAATCTTTTAAGATTAAGTGGACTTGAACCTTTCACCTTAACCAAAGAAATCAACTTTGTCAATATTGGTGAGAGAACCAATGTTACAGGGTCAAAAGCCTTTGCAAAATTGATCTTGCAAGGTGACTATAACAGTGCTCTGGATGTTGCTCGACAACAGGTTGAGAATGGCGCTCAAATCATTGACATTAACATGGATGAGGGAATGCTCGATGGCGTTCAAGCCATGACTACTTTCCTGAATCTTATTGCTTCTGAACCCGATATCTCAAGAGTACCCGTAATGATTGATTCCAGCAAATGGGACGTCATTGAAGCAGGGCTCAAGTGCCTTCAAGGAAAAGGTATCGTAAATTCAATATCTCTTAAAGATGGAGAAGCCGAGTTTATCAACCGTGCAAAAAAGGTAAAACGGTACGGAGCAGCTGTAGTAGTTATGGCCTTCGATGAAACTGGTCAAGCTGATTCCTTCCAAAGAAAAATTGAGGTCTGCCAAAGGAGTTACAACATCTTGGTAAACCAAGTGAAATTCAATCCTCAAGACATCATTTTTGATCCAAACATACTAACAGTAGCAACGGGTATTGATGAGCATAATAATTATGCTGTTGATTTCATTGAAGCCACCCGTTGGATCAAACAGAATCTGCCAGGAGCCAAAGTTTCTGGTGGTGTATCGAATATTTCATTCTCCTTCCGTGGAAATAACCCCGTAAGGGAAGCCATGCACAGTGCCTTCTTGTACCATGCCATTAAGGCTGGTTTGGATATGGGTATCGTCAACGCGGGTATGATTGAAGTATATGAAGACATCCCCAAAGATCTTTTGGAGCGCGTAGAAGACGTACTTCTTAACAGAAGACCTGATTCTACTGAACGTTTGGTGACCTTCTCTGAAACGGTTAAAGGTAAAAAAGCAGAGAAAGTTGATGTTCAAGAATGGAGAAGTCTTCCCATCAAAGAAAGACTGCAACACAGTTTGGTAAAAGGTATTACCGAGTTCATTGACCAAGATACTCAAGAGGCTCTAGATTTATTGAAAGAACCTCTTTCTGTTATCGAAGGACCCTTGATGGATGGTATGAACTATGTGGGTGACTTATTTGGAGCAGGTAAAATGTTCCTTCCTCAGGTAGTTAAAAGTGCCCGTGTGATGAAAAAATCGGTGGCATATTTGCAACCTTTCTTAGAGGCTCAAAAGCTGAATAATCCCAATGCAAGAGCTCAAGGCAAGATTTTATTAGCAACAGTGAAAGGTGACGTTCACGATATTGGTAAGAACATAGTTGGCGTTGTTCTAGCTTGCAACAACTACGAAATTGAAGATATGGGTGTGATGGTTTCCGCCGATAAAATCCTTCAACGGGCCCAAGAATGGGGTGCTGATATCATTGGTTTGAGCGGACTAATCACTCCATCGTTAGATGAAATGGTGCATGTGGCCTCTGAAATGCAACGTTTGGGAATGAAACAACCCTTGCTCATTGGAGGTGCAACCACATCGCGAGTGCATACTGCAGTAAAAATTGCCCCTCAGTATCATTATCCCGTGATACACGTAAATGACGCCAGTAGGTCGGTACCAGTTGCTGGGCAACTCTTAAATCCTGCAACCTACGAGGAATTCGCTACCAACCTTAAAGATGAATATCAGAAACTCGCTGAAAATCATGCACAAAGACAAGGAATTAAAAATCTAATATCCTACGAACAAGCATTATCAAATGGTGAAAAGCACAACGGAGTAGTTCATAAACCCAATAAACTTGGATTCTTCTCATATGATTCTGTAACTGTAAAAGACTTGCGTCCCTTCATTGATTGGACACCTTACTTCCAAACTTGGGAACTTGCAGGTAGATACCCAGATATTCTCAGTGATGAAGTTATTGGTTCGGAAGCCCAAAAGGTCTTTGATGATGCCAATAAAATGCTTGATTCATGGGAAAAAAATCCTCCTATGAGATGTAAGGCAACTGGCTTTATTTTGCCTGCGGTTAGGTGTTTCGATGATGTTGCAGTGTATACTCCAAATGAAGACGGCACTGAAGATTTCACAGGTAAAACACCTTTGACAGTATTTCATTTCTTGAGGCAACAACGCAAAATGTCTGAAGGTTTGCCCAATTTAAGTTTAGCTGATTTCTTGAAACCAAAGGAAACCGATTATTTAGGCGGATTTGCAGTTACTGCTGGATTGGGATTAGAAACCCTAATTTCCCAATACGATGCAGATCATGACGACTATAACAGTATCATGGCAAAAGCACTGGCAGACCGCTTGGCGGAAGCTTTAGCAGAATGGATGCATAAGGAAGTAAGAACCAACCTTTGGGGATATTCTGAAAAAGAATCGCTTACCAACGAAGATTTGATTCGCGAAAATTATCAAGGCATCAGACCCGCTCCAGGTTATCCAGCTTGTCCAGATCACACCGAAAAAGATATTCTATTCAAGTTACTCAATGACCATGTAAACCCTGAAATTACCCTTACGGAAAGCATGGCCATGTTGCCCGTTTCTAGTGTAAGTGGTTGGTATTTCGCCAATGAAAAATCGAGATACTTTGGATTGGGTAAAATATCGGAAGACCAATTGGTTGATTATGCCAATAGAAAAGGAAAAAACCTTGACGAAATGCGTCGTTGGTTGTCTCCTATTTTATAATCTTATTTGGTAAAAGGATTTGAATACTTGGGATTAACCAAGAAACTCGAATCAGTCATGGTTTTTAGATAGGCCACTAAATCTGCTTTCTGAGTTTCGGAAAGGTTCATTTGAATTCCACCATGTGCTGCCAACTGGGGATGTATAGATGGATTTTCGTATCTAATTCCTGAACTATAATGCTCAATGACCTCCTCCAATGTTTTGAATCTACCATCGTGCATGTATGGAGCTGTCAACGCTATATTCAACAGCGATGGAGTTTTAAAGGTTCCCATGTCTTGGTCTCTATTGGTGATTGCTCCAAATCCTTTATCTGTAACCAATGGATCTAAACCGTTATTCGCAATTCCACCCATAACTGGATTTTGCTGTTGGGCTAACTCTCCCCCGTGGCAATGAAAGCAATCAGCTCCTTTGGTTTTACCGTTGGCATCAAAGTCAATCAAACCATTGAAAGCAAAAGCACCTCGCAATTCTGATTGATTCAATAACTGAGCATTATCACCAGGAAAGAACTTATTAAATTTAGAACCATTGCTAACTATGCTTAAAAGGAATTGCTCCAAAGCAAGCGACATATCTAAAAGATTAGGCTCCGAATTAAATGCTTTATTGAAATATTCTTTATACCGCTCTACCTTTTTCAGTCGCTCATTGAGCAAGGGTAAAGTCATTGCCATTTCATTGTGAGCTTGGATGGGTTCAAAAACCAACTCGCGCAATGTGTTTACTCTTGCATCCCAAAAGAACTTTCGGCTGTAGGCCATATTGAATAATGAGGGTGCATTTCTATGACTCATGAGCCCATAAATACCTCTTGAAAACTGCCTAGGCTCAGCGAAAGCAAATTCTTGCCTATGACAAGAGGCACAACTGATGGAGCTGTCAAATGAAAGGATGGGATCATAGAATAGCATTCGTCCCAAATAAATTCCCTCTTCGGTGAAAGGATTATCTTTTGGAAGCGGCGGCATACCAAATTCAGCCGGAAAAATATCTTTCGGGTCAACTGAAGTTGGTTGATAGGTTTTATTGTTTTTTGCAGAAGGATCTTCTTCTCTTCTACAAGATATGGTGGTTGATACAAACAACAGCACCCAAATCCAATAAAAAGAATTTACCCTCATGACATTAAAACTATTTTAACCCTGTAAACTCAAATACGCCATTGCTTTGTAGTCCTTCACCACCCATATTTGCTAAGATAGAATTCATCAATAATATCTCTTTTGTTCCTTCTGAATGGCTTACAGAACCCTCTTTCAACTTGATGGTGACTTTACCGTCGAAGTAATTTTCAGCATGAACTTTAATCACTCCGGTTGATACCGTACTCTGACTTAATTCAAAAGCTCTCAACAAGTCATATTCACGAACCATAGGCATAGTAGCTGTATGGAAACTAAAACTAGTTGGTAACCCAGTAGATCCAATTTCTCTATACATTCCATCTAAAGCATGAAAAATATATCCTCCAGACCAACCCCAATGTAAGCCAGTCAAATTTGGATTTAATGGGTGATCAGCTGGCCAAATATTGGGATTTCCGTGATTGATCAAAGAGTCTAAACCAACTTTAAAATGTATACCTTTATATGTGCCAACTGGAATATTTTCGTAATTAAACGTTGTTCTGTTGTTTCTAAAAGCAACCCACTGATATCCATCTCCCAATGGGAGCAAATCTCCATTTTCCTTAATCAATGAAAGGTCTGATAAAATCATTGACCAGTTACTAATGGTTATTTCCTCATTCTGACTTTTTGCACGATAATCACTCACACCTAGCACTGGAAGTTCCTGGTCATTTAAAAGCCCTTTAAACTCCAAGGTAAATTTCTTTGCATTGGTATTACCATTGTCTATGGGTTTTTCTTCACAAGCACCCAAGATTATCAGAGGCAAAATCCAAATTAGTCTATTTTTAACCATTTATCCAAATATACAAAATTATCGGTGTAGATGCGGGTGAAATACGTGCCAACGGGCCACTGTGTAACATTTATCACCCAAGTTTGAGTGGAATCTCTTTCTTCATTATAAATCAATTGCCCCAAACTATTAAAAGCTTCAACCTTTTTTAAGACCGGATTTCGAGCAAAGATTTGCAAAACATCGGTTCCCGGATTTGGGGCTAAAATTATTTCTTGTTTCTGCTGGGCATCTAAATTTAAGCCACCTACACTGGCTTTTGCTAAAACAGAAACTTTTGGGTCAAAAACAACCGTATCTACGGCAAAATCAATATCTAAGGAGTACTTTTTTAACAAACTATCAGGATAAAAAACCACATATTTGCTGGTTCTACTTCCATTCACGCTTGGTTTTGAAAGTAATTCCAAGGGAACGGGAATTTTCCAAAATCCCATCTTTGAATTCGAAGGTGTTTGTTCAATATCAAAATCTATTTTCCTGCCTCTTTGTTTCCAATTTATTTTCAGATCAGGGTGGCCCTGCCCTTCATACCACTGCTTAAAAAATGTGTCTAAATTTTGACCTGAAACCGATTCCATAATGGATTGAAAGGCAGCTGTTGTTGAGAATCCATAAGCCTGTGATCCGTTTAAATGCTTGCGACATCCCTCGAAAAACAAAGAATCGCCCAATTTATGCCTTAGCATGTGCAACAACCAAGCACCTTTTCTGTAGGTAAGCCTACCGTTGAACAAAATATTCACCTGATTGGTATCGGAAGGTTTTACACTCCCGTTAGGATCAGCAGTGATGTTTGCACGCATAGCCCTCATTCTTTTTTTGAACGACTCATCGTTCTCCAAATACTGATAACACACCTCCGTGAGATAAGTTGCAAATCCCTCATTGAGCCATAAGTCATTCCAACTTCCACAAGTAACCATATCCCCAAACCACTGATGAGCAAGCTCATGAGCAATTAAATCTCTAGAAAAATTACCCATAAAACTCATGGTTTGATGCTCCATTCCACCTCCCCAAGTAAATTGAGCATGTCCATATTTTTCTGAGGGATAGGGATACGGAATAAACAAACTATCCATTAGCCGCAACATGGGCAATGTGATTTTTGCTTCGGTTTGAGATGAATTCAAGAACTGAGGAAACACGTAATTGACTACAGGTAAAGAATCTGTTCTATTCCAAAACTTGGCATAATCTGTAAATTCAGCATAGTTTGTTACCGCTATGGCAATAAGATATGTTGCGACAGGATAACGATGCTTCCAGTGAATTTTATGCCATCCAAAATTGGTAGGAGTTGTGCTTTGTAGCAGCCCATTGCTACCCACTTTAAAATCCGACGAGGTCTCAACAATTATATCGATGCTATCAATTTTATCGTTCAAAGACTGTTTGCAAGGCCACCAAAAGGGAGCACCATAGGGCTGTGACAGTGTATGGATAATTGGTCCTGTTTGATGATTGTCATAAACATAAGAACCAAATCCACCTGAAACCGATGCTGGATTACCTCGGTAATAAACCACAAAAGAATCTATGGTGTTGTCAATCCATTTAATGGAAGATTTTGAACCTGATTTCCAAACAAAAACCCTGTTGGCCCTCCTCTCATAGTAAAGGAACTCTCCGTTACGAGTAATACTGTCAATTTTTAAGTCATTAACTAAGTCGAATGCCAATGAATCAAGTGAATTTTCAATTTTAAATTGGAACAAAACTCTGCCTTCAATATTTGAATTCAACTTGGGATTTAGTTTCCAATTGCACCGATGATAAAGTATGTTGTACCCATGAAAAACCAATTCACCGGAACGCTTTTTAATTTGATTTTTACCTTCAAACTGAGCTTTCTCAGCACAAACTATTTCATCGTGCATTGAGATGGATTGTTGGGCGTGAAGGGAATTTATCCCAAAAAGGATACCAAGCAGAAAAGTACTACCCTTTGCAATAATTCCAAAAATTGTTTCACGCATGTTTTACAAATTTCGCAAATAATATTCAGTGATGCATTGAATCATAAATTTAACCGACTTTTGCATCGTGAAATATTCGTGGTTACCCGCTGTTTTAATTATTCTTTTGGGATGCATTTGGGGAAGTTCATTCATCCTCATGAAGCGCGGGCTTTTAGTCTTCAGCCCGTTACAAGTCGCGGGAACACGCTTGATTTTAGCAGGTGCCGTGCTGCTTCCATGGGTTCTAAAATACTCCTTTTTCAAACCCAATGACCCTGCGGATTCTGATAAAAAAATATTGGAAAAATCTGACTATCTCTGGTTGTTCGCCTCCGGTGTTTTGGGTAATGCCATTCCAGCTTTTTTGTTTTCATATGCAGGAAGATTAATACCTTCTGGTTTGTCAGGAATATTAAATGCTTTTACGCCCTTATTTACTTTGTTCTTTTCTGCATTTCTGTTCCGCGAAAAATTCACCCGAGAGGGCGCTATTGGAGTCTTCATGGGTATCGTTGGAGCTGTTTTTCTGTTTGGACCTTCCTTGTTGTCTTATGGACAACCCATAAATCTTCTGGGTGCGTCTCTCCCACTCCTGGCAGCACTGCTGTATGGATTGAACATAAACATCATCAAGCACAAACTATCTCACCTCCCTGGCATGGTTAAGACTGCTTATCCGTTTGTTTCTGTTGGAATCATTTACGCCGTTATTCTTTCTCAAACCAACTATTTTGATGCTTGGAACCAATACCCTGGAGGTTTGTTTGAAGAAGGTTTTGGATTTTTCGACGATGGAAAAATTTCAGCAAATTCTGCTTTTTTCTATATGTTTCTCTTAGGATTCATGGGCAGTGCAGTGAGTATGATCATATTTAATTGGGTTATAAAATACGTATCGTCGCTCGTTGCCTCAACCAATACATTCATCATTCCCGTGACAGCTGTTTTCTGGGGATTTGCAGATAACGAGAGCCTCAGTTGGAATATTTACGTTGGTATGTTCTTCTTGTTGGCAGCCGTATTTTTGATCATCCGTCCCAAAAAATCCTAAAAGAACCACAGACAAATTTGTAACTTGCAGTCATGGAAAAATGGACTGCACTCGGTTTGACAAATACCCTACCATCTGGAAGCACCGGAATCAATCACCTCATTTCTACAGGAACTGCTTCTCACACCGATTTCAGTCCGGTTGACAACCAAGTTATAGCCACATGGAATGAACTTTCATCGCAAGATTATGAAAGTATTGCCACAGCTGCTGTTGATGCGAGCCACATTTGGAGAACTTGGCCAGCACCAAAACGCGGTGAAATTGTGCGTCAAATCGGTGAAGAGCTTCGTAAAAACAAGCAAATTTTAGGTGAACTAGTTAGTTATGAAATGGGGAAAAGCTTGCAAGAAGGATTGGGCGAAGTTCAAGAAATGATTGATATCTGCGACTTTGCCGTTGGTTTAAGTCGTCAACTGCATGGCCTGACTATGCACAGTGAGAGGCCCGAACATAGAATGTACGAACAATGGCATCCTTTAGGTGTTGTTGGAATTATTTCTGCCTTCAATTTCCCTGTAGCCGTTTGGAGTTGGAATGCCATGATTGCTGCTGTTTGCGGTAATGCAAGTATCTGGAAGCCCAGTGAAAAAACACCAGCTACTGCCCAAGCCGTTCAAAATATTTTAAAGTCTGTTCTAATTAATAATCAACTTCCTGAAGGATTGTTTTGCATCATCCAAGGCGGAAAAGCCGTTGGAGAATGGCTTTGCAACGATTCAAGAATCGCTTTAATAAGCGCAACAGGGAGTATCAGAATGGGCAAAGAGGTGGCTCAAACAGTAGCCAAACGATTAGGAAAAACCCTCCTCGAACTCGGCGGTAACAACGCCATCATCATCTCACCAAATGCCAATCTGGACATGGCACTGCGTGCTGTCGTTTTCGGTGCCGTTGGCACCGCAGGACAACGTTGCACCAGTACCCGACGATTGATCATTCATGAAAGCCAGTACGAACAAATGAAATCAAAATTGATCAAAGCTTACGAGCAAATCAAAATTGGTGATCCTCTCAATTCCGATAACCACGTTGGTCCATTGATTGACAATATAGCGGTTAATTCTTACCAAAATGCCCTTGAACACCTCGTTAAAGAAGGAGGTAAAATCATATACGGTAACGAAGTCCTTCAAGGCCCTGGTTATGAAAGTGGGTGCTACGTGCGTCCAAGTATTTGCGAAGCACAACCGCACTTCAATATTGTACAAGAGGAGACTTTTGCGCCCATCTTGTATCTATTGAAATACTCTGGCGACATTCACAAAGCGATTGCAATCCAAAATGGTGTGAAACAAGGACTTTCAAGTGCTATTTTCACAGAAAACATTAGAGAATCAGAGTTATATTTATCTGCTTTAGGATCTGACTGCGGAATTGCAAACGTTAACATTGGAACCTCAGGAGCTGAAATTGGTGGTGCCTTTGGAGGTGAAAAAGAAACCGGCGGCGGACGCGAATCCGGCTCCGACGCTTGGAAAGCATATATGCGAAGACAAACCAACACCATTAACTACGGAAATAGTTTACCGTTGGCACAAGGGATTAAGTTTGATTTTTAGGACTTTGGTCTTTGGTCCTTGGTCTTTGGTCTTTGGTCTTTGGCTGGCAGCTGCTAAGAGAATTTAGTTTAGAGTTTAGTGTGAAGAGGGTGGTAGGCTCAACACTCCTCTCTCAACTCTAAACTGACCGCCAGCGGCTGCTAAAGGCAGACCACCGATAACCGATAACCGATAACCGATAACCGATAACCGTTAACCGAACACCGTCATTAAAACTGCTGCCCAATAAAGAAATGAACCATTCCAAATTGATTTGTGCGTGGAACATCTTTAATATCAAAGCCCCATGCATAATCTAATCCTATGAGACCGAACATAGGCATGAACAAACGAACACCAACACCTGCTGCGCGTTTTAGTTGGAACGGGTTATATTTTGAAATATCTGCCCACGCATCGCCTGCTTCGAAGAAACCAAGCGCATAAACTGTAGCTGTTTGACCAGTAGTTATTGCTTGTCTCAACTCAATAGTGAATTTATTGAAAATAGGTGCGCCGGCAGATCCACCCATGGCAGTTTGAGAAATGGTGTAGTTATCGTAACCGCGTTGAGAAATGATTTCTGTCGCCGCTAGGTTGAATCCAAAAATACCTGCTCCACCCACTTGGAATCGTCCAAAGAACGTATGACCGATTTCTGGGTTATAATATCCCAAGAAACCAAAACGAGTCTTAGCCGTCAATACTAACTTCTTGTAAATGGGAGTATACCATTCGGCGTCTAGTTTGAATTTGTAAAATTCTGCCCATTTGTACTTCTCGCGAACTGACATTTCGCTATAATCTTTGTTTGACAACAAACTCAATGGCGGAGTTGCTTGCAAAGAAGTTACAAATTTGCTCCCTGAAGTTGGATATATTGGGTCGCTGATGGAAGATCTCGATAAAATTACCGTTGCAGAGGGGTTGTAAGATATACCGCTCATACCTTTGGGGAAACCGTAAAATCCACCATCCATGTTTTGAACTCGATATTGTTCAAAAGAAAATGCATAAGAAATATTGAAGAAGTCATCGGGCCACTTCAAACGTTTACCAATACTGATTTGTGCACTAGTAGTGAAAAGTGCCGCTCTCAATGGATCATTCCTTTGACGGAAGTCAAAACTGTTCACCATGTGATTGATTGCCACCGAAAACGAGGTTGGCTTATATCCGCCCAACCAAGGTTCTGTAAATGAAGAGGTATAACTCTGAAAAGTGGTTCCGTTACTCTGTGCCCTCAATGACAATTTTTGTCCGTCACCTGAAGGAATTGGATTCCAAAGTTTGGTATTGAATAACTTTCTAGAACTAAAATTATTTAATACTATACCTGCCGTACCGATAAGCGTTGGCGTTGTACTGAAGCCCATTCCGCCCCATCCGCCCGAAAGTTCTATCTGATCGGAAGGCTTTTCGGCAAGTTTATATTCAATATCTACTGTTCCATCTGCTGGATTGGGCTTAGGATTAACTCCCAGCTTCTCAGGATCAAAAAGTCCCACAGCAGCTAGATCGCGCATGGTTCTTTGAATATCGGTTCTAGAAAACGTATTTCCAGGCTTGGTGCGTACCTCACGTAGTATCACTCTATCTGAAGTTTTGGTGTTACCCGTCCAATAAACCCTTCCAATAACTGCTTGGGGGCCTTCATTAATTCTGATTTCTAAATCAATTGAATCGTTAAAAACACCCACTTCCACCGGAATCATTTGGAAGAAAAGATACCCAGCATCCATATACAAGGTCTGAATGTCAAAGCCACCTGGATTGTTTGACAAGCGTTCATCCAATAATGTTTGATTGAACACATCCCCTCTTTTTATCCCCAACAGGGTGTCTAACATAGAGGTAGAATATTTTTCATTTCCCTTCCACTTAATAGACCTATAACGGTACAAATTGCCTTCAACCAAATTCAAGTGTACCATTATACGCTTGGAGTTGTACAAGGAAATACTGTCACTCAGAATACGTGCGTCTCTGTATCCTTTGCTCTGATAAAGTTTAACCAATGACTCCTTATCTTCTTCAAATTTCTCTCGGGTAAACTTAGATGAAGCGAAAATATTGATCTTTCTGTAACGACGCTTGATTTTCTTCATTGAGGCCCTAAGCTCAGCATCAACCAATTTTTCATTACCATTAAAGTCAAAATCGAACACCCTAACTTTTGGACCTGTTTCAATTACAAAGTCAAAATTTTGGTACCCTTCCATAGGGTTTCCGTCTTTATTCTTTGCCTCCGGACGTTTAACCGTAACTCTGATGTTATAAAACCCTTTTTCTAAAAAGTAATTTTCAATTTTTTGAATGCTTCTGTTAACCAAATTGGGGGTAATATACATACCCCTTTTCAAACCAACTTCTTCTTTTAACGTCTTTGCTTGTGAATTGGTTACACCCAAAAATCTGTGACCATTCAAGCGGGGCTGCTCTTTAACCACAAATTGAACCAAGACCTCAAATGGCTTGTCAGTGGGCATGAAGTATACTTGCACATCAGAAAAATACTCTCTCGCCCATATGTTTTCGATGGCTTTGGGGATGTCTTGACCAGGGACTTTAATGGTTTGCCCTATAGACAATCCAGAGTATAAAATCACTAATGACTTTTGTACTGGTTTTCCATCAACCTCACGAACATCGATATTCTTGATTTTGTATTCGGCAGGTTCTATAAAGTTATATTCAACGATGGGCGCATTGGTGTATGACTCATCCGGTGATGAAGCTTTTTTCTTTGGAACCAAGATAAAACTATCATTTGATTGGGCATTCAATCCAATCGAAATAAAACCCATTAAAAAAACAAATCCGATTTTCCTCAACATAAAATAAGCTTAAGCCGCACCTCCACTGGTTTTTAATTGCTCTGAAGTTTTACCAAACCTTCGCTCTCTACTTTGATAATCTTTTAAAGCCTCTAAAAAATGTTCTCTTCTAAAATCTGGCCACAAAACATTGGTAAAATGCATTTCTGAATATGCTAATTCCCACAAGAGAAAATTACTGATTCTCATTTCGCCGCTGGTACGAATCAATAAATCAGGGTGAGGATATTCAGATGTATTTAATGCTTTATCAAGTGTTTTCTCCGTTATTTCATCTATTATTAGATTGCCTGATTCAACATCTTTAGCCACTTTCTTTACAGCTTCAATGATATCCCACCTTCCACTGTAACTCAATGCCAAAATAAGAGTTGTACGCGTGTTATCTTTGGTGATCTCCTCGGCGTGTTTTAATTGTTTAACACATTTTGCTGGGAGATCGTTCATGTTTCCAAGGGTTTTAACCTTTACACTATTTTTCATTAAAGATGGAAGTTCTTTTTCAACGGTATCTACAAGAAGCTGCATCAATGCGTTGATCTCAAGTTTTGGTCTGTTCCAATTTTCTGTAGAAAAAGTGTATAGAGTGAGATATTTAATTCCCACTTCTCCAGCAAATTCAACCGCATTTCTCACGGCACTTACCCCATGTTTATGGCCAAAAATACGCAAATGTCCTTGCTTTTTTGCCCAACGACCATTGCCATCCATGATGATTGCAACGTGTTCTGGAATTCGAGTGGGGTCTAAGTGTTCGAGATCTGACATGGAAATTATCTGCAAATTAAAGGTGTAAAGCGATAAGATAGGTTAAAACCATAGAAATAATACCAATCATTTAAATGTGAAGAGCCGCGATAGGTTCCCGCAGCTAATGTTGGTTGTCCGTTGATTGTTTGTGCCTGACTGTATTGTGCGGAACCCTCGCTTTTATCCTTCTTCATTTTTGCATAATCTGGATAAACCCCTTCAACATCGTCTAATTTATCCATAAACGTCTTTCTCCAGATGGCTTCTACACCAAAAATCCAAGCGCCTCTATTTTTTGTATGTGCACTCCTCACTTTAAATCCAAGTCCGAGTGGAACACTCATCTGAAGTCTGCTGTAGTTTCTATTTCTATTCTCTGTGTTCAATACTCTTAAATTCACGTCTTCTTTGTCTAATCTATAGGGATCAAACATGTAGCCACTTAAACCAATAAGTGCATAAGGAGTAGACGTATTGTTATTGATGTTTGTTCCAAAAGCTTTAAAATCAAAATTCAACATCGATGAATACTCATAAATCTTGGTTTGAAAATTCAGATTTTGAAATTGATAATTGGGATTTCCATCGGTAGTGCCAGATATCTCCAAGAAGCTAATTTGGTTACGCCAAGCAAAATAATTGCTCAAATTTCGCTTGTAATAGGCTCCGTATGACAAATGAAAGTGCTTCCAATTTTGTCCTTGAGATAAATCGCCGTAATAATTACTTACTCCAACAACGGCACCCCATTCTTTACGACCTGAGAAGTACCGCTGAGACCATAAGGAACTTGACCAAGCTAAGATTAAGCCCAGTAAACAGAATTGTTTAATACTGCCAGTGTTCCGTTTAGAATTGGAAACAGGTTGTTTTTCCACCTGTAATTTTTCTAGTCAATGTGATATTTAAAAAAAGGTACCAGTCTTTTGTTTTATCGTTTCCACGAGCAGCGCCCAAACGCTCTTCACTACCATAATCATTGACTAGGGAAGGGTTTTGCAATTCGGGAGTTCTATCTCCTAATGCAGCTGCCAATCCAGTATTTGCACCGCCAATAATCTGTGGATCCACGTAAGTCATACTTATATCATCTAAATAGTCTGTAAAGGTTTTCCGAGCGCCCAACTCAATTCCCCAAGCCCATACTTCACTGAATTGCTTTTTGTAACCAACGCCTAAAGGAATAGAAACTGTGGTTAAAGCGTATCTTCTTCTTTCATTGAATTTTGTGGTCTCCTGTCCCTCCGTGCCCAAAGGTTGAAGCTCAATCCATTGACCATCAAAACGACTTAAGTCCATGTTGTAATTGGCTATGGAGTGAACACTAGGTATGTAGTTAAACTCTGCACGAGGATTGAACTTGAAAACACCAATTCCTGCGAAAACATAGGGTGAACCTGGATTGAATCGCTGAGTCTCACCGTATCCAAAAATGTTGTATTCAACGGTACCGCTTACTTCAAAAATATTACTTTTGAAACTTAAATTACGCTTATATCTTTCGGCAATGTCAGCATAATTAGCATCATTTCCGCTGATTTGCCCAAATACAGCATTTCCTCGAAGAGTGACAAAATCAGTATAGTTAAATCTACATATAATACCTCCCATTGGATGGGTTTCATTCAACGCAATAGAAGGCGATAATTCACCCAAATAATTAGATGCGCCACCTGTTAATCCTACTTCAATAGGTTTGCCTTTGAACCGTTTAAATTGAGCTTCTGCCGTGTTTGTGCTTACAAACGTCATCAAACAAACCGCAGCAAATTGTATCGTTCTGTTCAGCATGGTAATTAGCAAATTTAACCTATTGAAACTGATTTTCATAATTAAAACGTTTAACTCCTTGGTTTTACTACGTAATACATACCCATAGTGATAAAATTACGCAACCAAGGCATCCAAATAAATGGTGCAATTTGCAAGCGGGGCTTGATTCCGAACTTAAATTCATAAATAGGATTGAATAAGTAAAATCTTCTGTTAACAACTTCAAAATTGGTCTTTTTACAAATTTTTTCGAAGCGCTCTATACTAATTCCGGTGCTGCGAATTTCTTCCATAGTGTTGATTCCACTTTGGTTAACACCTAGCATTTTCAATGCCAATGGATACAATTTACCCGGCAATAAATGATAGTAAGGCAATTTCGCAGCCCACTTCGAATTTAAAACTTGTTGATGTCCGCCGTATGGCATCATCCAGGGTGGAAAAGCAAAAAACACCACGCCACCAGGCTTTAAAAATCGGTGCAATTGAGGCATGAACTTTTCTTGGTTAGGAATGTGCTCAATCACGTCTTTGAGAATCACCACATCATACAATGTTCCCAAATCTGTTTCTGGCACAACATCGTAAATGTCTTTATTCAAGAATTGAACTTTTCTCTGTGAAAGTTCTTGGCTTAAAAAATTTCGAGCATGCTCCAACCTTGACTCTTCCAGCTCAATTCCGGTAGTTTGACAACCTCTTTCAATAAAGGCTTTCAAAACTCCCGCTTCTCCACAGCCGATTTCTAAAACTGACATTCCTTCGCTCAACGAAAAATGCTGCTCTATATATGGGATGATGTGGTTTTTTGTGACCGTATAGGTCATATCAAAGTACCTTTTTTTATCGCCGTGAAACTCGTACATCTTTCTGAATTTCTATGTCTTATGGCTTTTGCATAACGTGCCCGCAACTTTTACACGTTCTCAAGTCTTCGGAATCGTAATAATGATTGAAATGACTGATGAAGTCAGTTTCTATGTTTTTCAATTCAAAATACGCTTCGTGAAGTTTATTGTTGCATTTATCGCAAAACCATAACAACCCATCGGTAAAGCCTTTTCCTACACGAACTCGTTCAATCACCAACCCTATGCTTCCCTCGGTTCTACCAGGGGAATGTGGAACTTTTGGAGGCAATAAAAACATATCACCAGGACCTAGCTTTATGGCTTTTTTCTCACCATCTTCTTGGATATTAACCGTTATTTCACCTTCAAGTTGATAGAATAATTCTTCAGTTTCGTTGTAGTGAAAGTCTTTTCGAGAATTGGGTCCACCCACAATCATAACTATGTAATCTGTTCCCTCCGGATATAAATTTTTATTCGCAACAGGGGGTTTAAGCAAATGTCGATTTTCATCGATCCATTTCTGCAAATTAAAGGGTGCCTTGACTGCCATGATTTTTGGAAAATTATTGATTAATGATTGATTTCAACAAACACAAAAGTACATAATTTGACTAAGTATGCCTAAATTTGAAAGGTCAACGCATGAGCGACCCAATTAAGCACGAATGCGGCGTTGCATTTATACGCCTGCGAAAGCCACTAGCCTACTATCAAGAAAAGTACGGTTCTTTATGGTACGGACTTCACAAACTGCAATTTTTGATGACCAAACAACTGAACCGTGGACAAGACGGTGCGGGAATTGGTGTCATTAAACTCAACCCAGAATTTGGCGATCGCTACCTAGCGCGTCAACGCAGTGCCACTAAAACAGCCCTTGGAGATGTTTTCGAGGAGGTTTTTTCTGCACTCAAAGAAATCCCAAAAGACAAACTAAGCGATGAAGGATACCTCAAAAAGCACTACCCATACGCCGGTGAATTGCTATTGGGACATCTCCGATACGGTACCTATGGAGGTAACTCTATTGAAAACATACATCCATTTCTTCGCCAAAACAACTGGATGGCAAGGAATTTGATGATTGCAGGTAATTACAACATCACCAACACAGAAGAACTGTTCCAAAACCTCATTGAACTTGGGCAACAACCCAAAGAAAAAAGCGATAATGTATTGATGCTTGAAAAGATTGGGCATTTTATTGACGAGGAAAATCAACGACTTTTCGGAATCTTTAAATCTCAAGGATTTTCAAACTACGAAATCACTGAAAAAATCAAAGAAGAAATTTCCATTTCAAGAATCTTAAAGAGAAGTTTCAAAAATATTGATGGTGGCTTCAATATGATTGGAATGCTAGGACACGGCGATGCTTTCATCATTCGTGACCCCGCTGGAATCAGGCCGTCTCATTACTACGCAGATGACGAAGTGGTTGTAGTTGCGAGTGAACGCGCTGCCATTCAAATGGCTTTCAACCTTTACCCTGAAGATGTGCGCGAATTGGGCCTAGGAAATGCACTAATTGTTCGAAGTGATGGCTCATGGAGTGAACAAAACATCATCGAACCCACCGAAAGAAAAAGCTGCAGTTTTGAACGCATCTATTTTTCTAGAGGCAATGATCAAGCCATTTACGCTGAAAGAAAAGAACTAGGTAGGTTACTCGCTCAACCAGTAATGGATCTTTTGGGCAACGACTTAGTCAATACCGTTTTCAGTTATGTTCCTAATACGGCTGCTACTAGTTTTTACGGATTGATTGACGGTATTCACGAAATCCGATTGAAAATCCAAGCTGATGCGCTCAAATCTATTGACGTGGCCAAAAATCCCGAAAAAGTGGATGAAATTCTTTCCTGGAGACCCAGAAGAGAGAAAATATTGGTAAAAGATGTGAAAATGCGCACGTTCATTACCAACGATAACGATAGGGAAGATCTTGTTTCACACGTATATGATATAACCTATGGTGTCATTAAATCATGGGAAGATACTTTGGTAATTATGGATGATTCCGTTGTTCGAGGCACTACCCTCAAAACAAGTATTTTGAGATTGCTCGACCGATTGGAACCCAAACGAATCATTTTGGTTAGTTCAGCCCCTCAAATTCGCTACCCTGACTGTTATGGTATTGATATGAGTAAGTTAGGTGACTTAGCTGCATTCAGAGCCGCTGTTGAACTGCATAAAGAAAAAGGAAATTCTAATATCCTTGATGAAATCTATCAGATTGCTCTCTCCGAACTTAAAAAACCCAAAGAGAATCAAATAAATGCTGTCAAAGCGCTTTACCAGCCGTTTTCTGTAGAAGAAATTTCTGCAAAAATTGCCCAAATGGTTAAACCTACAGGACTTAGAGCGCAATTTGATTTGCTTTTCCAAAGCGTTGATAACTTGCATCAAGCATGTCCCAACGACTTAGGCGACTGGTATTTTACGGGAGATTACCCTACAACAGGGGGAACAGCCGTTGCCAATCGTTCGTTTATTTATTTTTACGAGGGAAGATCTGAACGCGCCTACTAACATATTCACAGAATTATTATTTTTGCAAACATGAGCAGTGTAAACTCCATTATTGAACAACTAAAAGATAACTTAGAAAAGAATCTCGAACACACCAAAATAGAATTCAAACGTATCAGAGCTGGTAAAGCATCTCCCGATATGCTTGATGGTGTAAATGTTGAATATTACGGAGCAAGTACCCCTATCAGTCAAGTTGCAAACGTTAATACACCTGATGCTCGTTCAATAAACATTCAACCTTGGGACAAATCCCTCATAAATGCCATTGAAAAAGCCATCATCAACAGCAACCTAGGCTTTGCACCCCAAAATGATGGCGAATATATCAGAATCAATCTTCCTCCAATCACTGAAGAAAGAAGGAAAGAGTTGGTAAAACGTGCTAAATCTGAGTCTGAAAGTTCTAAAGTTGGAATCAGAAATTTGCGCAAAGATGCCAATGAAAAAATCCGCAAACTAAAAGCAGATGGGGTAAGTGAAGATGAAATGTCTGCGGGAGAAGATCGAGTTCAAAAGTTGATAGATTCCTTCATCTCTAAAACCGAAGAACTTTTAGTAGAGAAAGAAAAAGAGATCATGACGGTATAATCCGTAATTGATTTTTTACCTCGGTTGCTCTAACTATCAATTCATCAAACGTTTTTGCCGTCACAGTTACGTGACCCAACTTTCTGTGGGCCCTGGTTTCTAATTTGTTGTACATATGCACAAACACATCGGGTTGTGTTTTCCAATGATCTTCGTTTTCCAGCTGGTAGGTGCCTGAAATTCCTTCTGGTCCCACCAAGTTTATCATTGCTGATGGTTGCAATAAAAAAGTATCTCCCAGAGTTTCACCCAATAAAATTCTATTTAGTTGTTCAAACTGACTGGTATTGCAGCCTTCAATGGTGTGATGTCCGCTGTTGTGAGGTCTTGGAGCAATTTCGTTAACCCAAACTGCGCCGTCTTGTAATAGGAATAATTCAACCGCAAAAAGACCCGGTGAATTCAATGCTTTAACCGCATTCAACGCTATTTCACGAGCTTTATTTTCTATTTCTGGGGATATTTGAGCGGGGGAATATAAAAATTCCACCAAATTACTCACCGGGTTAAAATACATTTCAATCGCTGGAAATGTGGTTTGATTTCCAACTTGGTCTACAGCAACAATCACAGCAACTTCGAGAGCGTTTTCCGCAAATTTCTCTGTCAAAAGATCTCCAGTAAAAGGAATATTACCAATATCCTCTGAGCTCGAGGCAATGAAAACTCCCTTTCCATCATATCCGCCAGTTCGAGTTTTAATTACCAATTTTTGGCCTCCAACTTCTGCATCATTGAAGGTATCAGATGTAATATCAGAATCACCCATCAATAAAAATGGAGCCGTAGGAATATTATTTTCACTGAAAAACTGCTTTTGAATGCCCTTGTCTTGGATGATTTTCAAAACCTCGGGTTTGGGAATGATGGTTTTTCCTTGCTTTTGTAATTCAATGAGAGCGTCTACAGCAATGTGTTCAATTTCCCAGGTTAAAACCTCACTTGCCGCAGCTAGTTTTTGAATGTCGATTTCATTTTTCAATGATCCAACGATAACTTCATCAGCCAAAGGGGCTGCCGGACAATCACGGGAGCTTTCAAGAATGGTATATTTCACTTGGTTTTCAGATGATTTAGCAGCCTCTAAAAGCATCATTCCTAGCTGACCACCTCCTATTATACCCACTGATTTCGGCAAATTCATGCTGCAAAATTAGGCTATGTGGTGTAAATTCGTATCTTCGAATAAATATGGCAGACCCCCTCTCGGTACTTTTGCAGGCTCAAACCGTTGCAATACCTAATGCAGCAAGCTGGTTAGTTGTTTTGGGCTGTTTGATCACCATTGGTTTTTTCTCAGGAATGGAAATTGCTTTCATCTCAGCCAACAAGTTGAGAATTGAATTAAAAACAAAAAAAGGCGTTTTTGGAGGAAAATGGTTGGGGCGCTACATCAAAGACCCCAATGAATTTATCAGTACCGTTCTTGTAGCCATAAATTTGGCTTTAGTGATTTATGGAATTGCTATTGGCGATATCTTGAATTACTATCTCAACCAAGTATCTGATTCCACTCTTTTTAATTTCTTGGCCACCACCATCATCAGTACTCTGGTAGTGTTGATTACTGCCGAATACATTCCAAAAACCATCTTTAAATTACAAGCAGATTCTCTGATTTTTGCCCTGATTCTACCTTTCAGACTTGCAAACATCTTACTTTGGCCTTTAATCGCATTTATTAAATGGATATCTTCAGTTTTCATTAAAATCATTGCCAAAGACAGCATTGATGAACACACACAAGTATTTTCCAAAGTTGACCTAGACAATTACATTTCGAGCATTGAAAATTCACAGAATTCCGAAACCCAAGAAATTGATACCGAAGCTTTTAGAAATGCGCTAGATTTCTCAGACGTACTTTCTAAAGACCTAATGGTTCCAAGAACTGAAATTATAGCGGTTGAAATAAATACATCATTAGACATTTTAAAAGATAAATTCATCGAAACTTCCTTGTCAAGAATTCTTGTATACAAAGACAACATTGACAATATCATTGGTTTTATTCATCACAGCGACCTTTTTCAACAACCTGAAAAACTTCATGAAGTTCTTCACCCAGTAATCATTGTTAGTGAAAATCTAGATGCGCATGACCTTTTAAAACGCTTCATCAACGAACGAAAAAGCATGGCCGTCATTGTAGATGAATTTGGTGGTACCGCTGGTATAGCAACTGTGGAAGATGTAGTAGAAGAAATATTTGGTGAAATCAAAGACGAATTTGACACCGAAGATGCTCAAGAACAAAAATTAGGTGATAATCATTATCGGTTTGATGCCCGATTAGAAATAGACTATCTCAACGAAAAGTATGAACTTCACCTTGCCGAAGGAGAATACAATACTCTTGGTGGCTATATCATCTTTTTTGCTGAACGAATTCCTCAAGTGGGAGATTCAATCAGACATGGAAACTTTGAATTCCTCATCAAAAAGATGAAAGGAGCACGAATTGAGGAGGTGGAAATGAAAATCTATTGATAATCAATGATCCATTGATCAGAATTCAACAATCCCCAAACACCCAAGCAACCCTCCAAATTTCCCTTAACTACGGTTGGAATTTGCGTGATTGAATTTTGCTGCCATAAATGAGCATTTCGCAAATTCCAAAAATCAAATAATTCTTTATCAATGTTCTCGATTACAATTCTACGAGACAATAGCTTTCCAGATTTATTTAGATCTGGTGCGCTCATATAAAATTCAAAGGCATTCTCTAATCCGTTGAAAACCAAATCATCAAACAAAATTTCTTTAGTAGTATATTCATTGAATCTATTTCTCAAAAAAGGAAGTTCATTTCCTTCAATGGCTACCTTAAATTCTCGATCAACACTATCCACCTTCAGCCCTTGATCATCGCGCTCATAAAACCTCCTTTTCTCCCATAAATTCAACACATACGTATTTTTATTGTACGCACTGTCCTTAAAATGAACTCTAAACGTAGGCGTTTTTCCAATGAATCCTACCACAGAGTGAAAGGTATCAACACCCTGAATGACAATATTGGATGGAACTCTCAATGATTTATTTATGGACGTGGATCCATATTTAAAATTTAAATTGACCAAATTGTTCGGTTGAATTCGCAAATTCGGTAACTCATATTCTCCGTTTCCCAAAGGGAGCATTTTTTCAGGTGTTCCGTTGTTGATGTTTACAAAAATCTCGGCGTCATTAACAGTGATTTCGGGGGATGTTATTGAAGCAACTTTTCCCAACTCTACTTTCAATGAAGAATCCGCGTGCCAATATCCATGAAAGACCAACAAATCAGGAGTTTGATCTTGAGTACCCAAGTCCACCTCTTTAACACAGGATGACAATCCTCCAAGAAGCACAGCTAAAAACATCCCCCGAAAAAAATACACTCTCATTAAAATCCGATTTTATAACTAACAAACGGCATAAAAGGCAATAAACTTACCTGATAAAGTGAACGTCCGCCTCTTTCATTTACCCCTAAATTCATATAGAATGGATTCAGCCTATTGTAAAGATTATAAACACCAAAGGTCCATGAAGCCACGGTTTTCTTATGAATCACGTTTCTCACAACAGAAAAATCGAATCGATGGTTATCTCTGGTACGGGCATTGTTTCTGGCACCATAAATATAGATATCTCTTTGCGGATCAGCAGATCCCGAAGGTGACGGATAATAGGCCACGGGCAAGGTATAAGCAAAACCTGAGTTATACACCCAATTTCCAGAAATATTCCAATATTTATTGAATTGATACATGGCTGTGATGTAAATGCTATGTCGCCTATCATAGCGAGCAGGAAATACCAAGCCTTCATTTAGTTCTTGGAACAACCTATCATTTTTCATGTAGGTATAAGATGCCCAACCTGTAAGTCTTCCCTTTAATTTTTCGAGCCAAACCTCAATGCCCTTGGCTCTACCTGTTCCTGAAATTACGCTGTTTTCCCAATTCAAATTTGAAGTGACGTAAACTGCATTGTCTTTGTATTCAAGGATATCAAAGAACTGCCTATCAAACAATTCCGAATTCAATTTCCAACTTTTATTCAATGCAATAGACAATCCAGCAGATAATAACCGAGACTGAGCAGGCTTAAAATTGGCGGTAGAAGGTACCCATAAATCAGAAGGTAACCCCATAGTAAGGTTATTCAATTGATGAAAAAACTGCCTGTTGCGGGCAGCTGTAATTTTAAACCAAATGGGCCGCCACAGATTCCATCTGGCTTGAAATCTGGGTTCGGGCAACAAAT